>ENA-ORXD01000186-ORXD01000186.1-sediment-metagenome-genome-assembly--contig:-NODE-186-length-100585-cov-7.618448_pt1 | contig 100585 bp, 75 predicted proteins | sample MGYA00237862_ERZ511471 | MGnify/ENA metagenome assembly ERZ511471
ATTTTCTTCTGCTGGAGAAAATCATCCTTGAGTATCCGGTGATAATATGCGATACTAGCCATCCGTGGCCTCCTTTCTTTTAGCTGTGATTCTAGGTTTTATCTACAACTAAAAACTCGGAGACCCTTTTTGTCAAGGCCTTGATCCGTCAATACTTATAGGCTATCTTCATGCCATTAGGGTCTGACCCCTTTAATTGGAATCGGACACGCCACCGCCTGCGGCGGAGAAAGTAGAACAGTAGAAAGTTGAGAGTAGAAAGATTAAGAAGGTGTGAAAAGTGCGAAAGGGAAGAAAAGAGGGTGGCGGGAGCTAAAAATTAAAGGAGAAAAACCATGAGCGGCGAAGAAAGTGAAAAAATGGCGGAAGACAGCCTGGTCACAATGTTCCGGGATTTTTACAACAAGAAGATGATCCCGATAATAGCGGTAGCCTGGGTGCACTTTCTTATCTTCCTGGGGCTGGCGATATTCAGCGGGATGAGATTCTTCCGGGAAGAACAGGTCAAATACCAGATTATGTACGCGGTGATCTTCATCTGCTGCGTGCAGATGTTTGCCCTACTAAAAGTGTTCGGCTGGCAGATGATTCACCGAAACGGCATCAAGCGGCAGATAAACCGGCTGGAGCAGCGGATCGCGGAAATGGATGAGAGCCGGAAAAATAAATAAATTAGCCCAAAGCAAGAGATAAGATTATTAGACAAGATTTACATGTTAACAAGATTTTTATAATCAGGAACCGCATGGGCAATAAATTGCCCACCCTACTATAAAGTACTTTCGTACTTTATTCTTACGCAGCATTAACCTTTTGATAGTGAATGTCTAAAGGTTTTTCAAGAGGATGTTGGCTGGTGATTTTGCAATATCGTCGGCAAAGGCGCTCAAACAGGCGGAAAGTTTCTCCAGCGCGCTGGTTTTCTCCAGGGGTAAATCATAATTGCCTCTTTGCTCCAGCGATTCAACTACATATTTTACGGTAATTATTCCGACGTCAACCGCCGGTTGATACGCAACATCCTTGCCGTTGTTCTCTTTGACCTCAGAAAGAATACCTGAGCCAACTAATTCGAAGAGAAGCTGGCGTACCAGACGAATGGGAATTTCCAGTTGGTGGGAGATCCTCTCCGCGTCCCAGGGCGGGGCTGCTTTACAAAAGTTAATAACCAGCAGATGGGTTATCAGCAGAGAGAGCAATTTCTTAAAAGAATAACTGGCAGATAAGCAATCCTGCTCAAATTCGTAAGTCTCGACGTTTTGATGGGCAAAGGAAAGCTCCGCCCCAAATAACACTATCAACCAACTGAATTGCAGCCAGAGGAGGAAAAGGGGCAAGGCGGCGAAACTGCCGTAAATAGCACTGTATTTGGCGGCGCCAATTTGAAAATTGATATAAATCCACTGGGCTATTTGAAAGAATGTTCCGGCAACAACTCCTCCCATAATAGCGGATTTGATTTTAACCTTGGTGTTCGGCATAAAGATGAAAACGAAGGTAAACATAAACCAAATAGTGCCATAAGGCAGTAGTTTTAATAAAAACAGGATCAAGGGACCAAGAGCGTTAAAGACGGAAAATTGTTGAATTACCCCCCGCACCTGACTGCTGATGACAACGGTAGCACTGCCGGCAATAATTAAAAGAAACGGGCAAACTAAAATCATGGAAAGATAATCGCTGAATTTCCTGCCGAAACTGCGGGGGATTTTAACGCCCCAGATATCATTAAAAGAACTCTCGATATTGCTCAGTACCTTGATAATGGTCCAAAACAAAAAAGCAACCCCCACCCCGGCAATAAAACCACCGCTGGCATTTTCCAGCAGCGAATGGGCAAAATCTATAATTCTTTTAGCAACCTCCTCCTGGCCCTGCATCTTTTGTAACAGCTCGGATTCAACTCGTTTCTCCAGGCCAAATCCCTTGGCTATGCCAAACATCATCGCAATTACCGGAACAACCGAAAGCAGAGTATAAAAAGTCAGGGCTGACGCTCTAAATTTACATTTGTCCTCAGCAAATCCACGAAAGGCAAGGACAACGATCCTTAGCTGTCTAAGGAAGAAGGATTTACGACGAGGATAGTTTTTCAAGCGTATGCGCCAAATATCGGTTTTAAGAAAATTAATGACTTTTGATAACATGGCGTGTTTTTCCTTCATCTAAGCCAGATTATTTGATAAAACCCAAAATCACAGTTTAGTATATGTTTTTTTGTCAAAACTTGCAATAATCATTATAAGACAGGGAGCGGCAAATTAAGTCTTTCAAATAATTACTATTTTGAGGTATTATGTTACACCTACAGACACAGGTTAATTATTTTAGTGATATAATTTTAGGCAGGGTGCATAACCAGCTTGTCCATGATGTCAAACAGAATAAAAACAAATTAAACGAGGTCAAAAAATGTATCGGATATTTTTAATAATTACGCTGCTGGTCGCGGTTATGGCGGCGGGCGGCAGCAGCGGCGGCGGCGATATCAGCTACGAAAACGAATTCTACCGGCTGCTAATCGATGGACAAAGCGGAGCTGTCAAAGCGGTCGAAAAGAACGGGAAAAATCTGATTTACGCGGATGAAGCGGTAGGGCCACTATTCAATATCCGTCTGCGGGACGCGGCGAAAAAGGGTGAAATCCATGAATTCAACGCCGGAGAGGCGCAAAAGCGCAAAATATTTAAAAAGGGCAATCTAATCAAGATGACCTTCAGCCAGTTCCCAGGCGTTGAGCTGGAGGTTGTCGTTACCGTAAGAACGGCGAAGGAATCGCCCTTTATCCGCTGGAACCTGAGCGTGGATAACGAAACGCCATTCACTATCGATCATATAGATTTTCCGGCGGTGGCGGTGCCCAACGATTTAATCGGCACCGGCGGGAGCGGCAGAATCTTCTGGCCGGGGCAAGAGGGATGCCTGGTCGAAGATATCCGGATCCGCGAAGAAAGCCCGTGGATGAAATATCGGCCGGTCGAATACCCCTACATGGGCTGGGGCGGGCTTTACCCGTGCTCGGCGCAAATGCAGTATATGGCGTATTATAATAATGAAGGCGGACTCTACCTGGCGGCACATGACGAAAAAAATAATCCCAAGGGGATCGAGTTTCACCGGGTCAGTAAAGAGGGCATTAAGCTGGACTGGCGGCTGTTTCCGGGCGGAGTGGGTAAAGGTAAATACAAAATGCCCTACGATATGGTAATGGGGGTATTCGAGGGCGACTGGTACGATGCCTCAAAGATATACCGCGATTGGCGGGACGGGTCCAAGATGGCGATGCCGCCGAAAATCAAAGATAATAAGATGCTGCCGGAGTGGTACTTCGAGTCGCCGGTGGTGGTTACCTACCCCGTACGCGGGCATAAAGACATGGGGGACCAGACGCCTAACGAGTTGTTCCCCTACAGCAACGCCTTAAAATACATCGACAACTACAGCCGGGAGTTCGACAGCAGGATAATGGCGCTATTGATGCACTGGGAAGGCACAGCGCCGTGGGCGCCGCCGTATGTCTGGCCGCCATTCGGCGGAGAAAAAATGTATCTGGAGTTCGTGGAAGGTCTGCACCAAAAAGGAAACCTTGCGGGACTGTACGCCAGCGGTATCGGGTACACGCTGCAAAGCAATACCGATCCCAATTACAACATGGAGAAAGAATACGAGGAAAAACATCTGGAAAAGGTGATGAAGGTGGCGCCCGACGGGACATTGGCGACCAACGGGATGTGTGCCGGGCCTCATGCCCAGCGGATCGGCTACGATATGTGCCCGGCGAATAAGTTCGTAAAAGAAGTGGTACTGGACCAAATAAACAAAATTGTGGGTAGTAAAACCGACTATATCCAGTTTTTCGACCAGAACCTGGGCGGCAGCTGCTACGCCTGCTACGGAACAGCACACGGCCACGCGTATGGGCCGGGGGCGTGGCAAAACACGGCGATGCACGATATCTATGAAGGGGTAAAGGAAGTCCTGGCGCAGGCAGGCTATAAACCTGTCGTGGGGTGCGAGGCGGCGGCGGCGGAAGGCAATATGCCGTACCTGTTCTTCAATGACGGCCGGGCGAACCTCAATTTATTCATTGGTACACCCGTACCGGCTTACGCGTTTGTCAATCATGAATATGTAAACAATTTCATGGGTAATCAGAACACCGCATCCACGGCGATCGATGTCAAGCGAAGCCCGCTGAGTTTTCTGCAACGACTGGCATACGCCTTTTGCGCCGGCGATATGATGACCATCATCCTGCGGGGCAACGGCGATATGATTTGGGACTGGGGAACAGCCTGGGAGGCGGAAACGCCCAACCAGGAGTATATCAAACACCTAATCAGAAATCTGAACGGCTGGCGGACGGGGGCGGGCAAGAATTTCCTGGTTACCGGAAAGATGCTAAAGCCGATGCCTATCTGCGGGGCTAAAAATCTGCCTATGATAACCAAACCAGGGGGCAGAAATATAAACTTTTCGTCCGTATTTACCTCAAATTGGCAGGATGGCGGCACTAAAGCACAGTTTTATGTAAATTACACCCCTGAGGAGCAGGAAATAACCCTAGATTTAAAAATCGCCCGAAACGCGAAAATCCACCGGAAGGCAACAGATGCACAAGGCGAGCCGCTGGTTGATAAGGAACCGAAGGTAAAAATCGGGCCTTTGAGCGCGATTATGGTAACTTATTCAAACTGACCATAGGTCAGTTTGAAAATTAAAAATTAAAATGTTAAAATGCAAAATTGTGGAATCCGCCTACGGCGGATGATATTTTTTATTGATCTTTTTGCTTATAGAACATTCTGTCCGACAGACAGTTACGTTAATTTCCAACCGTAAACAAGTCAGTTTGAGTTACTTGTTTCAATCAGCAGGAAGTGGAATTTACATGGCCATGCCGCCGTCAACACAAATTACCTGGCCAGTAATGTAGCCGGACTCGTCGTCGGCTAAAAATCTGACGGCGTTGGCAACATCGTCAACCTGTCCGAACCGATTCATGGGAATGGCTAATTTGGCGATGTCCTTGACCTTGTCGGGCAAAACGTCCGTCATCTCCGTAATAATAAAACCCGGCGCGACACAATTTACCGTGATATTCCGCTTGGCCAACTCGCGGGCGACAGTTTTGGCCAAACCAATAAGGCCGGCCTTACTGGCAGCGTAATTGGCCTGACCGGCGTTGCCCATCACGCCGGCGACACTGGCAATATTAATGATGCGGCCAAAACGATTACGCATCATCGAACGGGCGGCAGCGCGAGTGGCAACAAAGGCAGCTTTAAGATTAATGGCGATAACGCGGTCAAAATCCTCGTCGCTCATGGTCATTAAGAGCCGATCTCGGGTAATTCCGGCGTTATTTACCAAAATGCCGACACCGTCATACTTGTCCGCTAATCTTTCAGTGGTGCTAGTGAGAGCGTCGGAATCGGTGATATCGACTTTTTCAGCAAGAACCTCCAAGCCCTGCTGCTGAGCTAAAGACTGAAGCTCCGCCAGCCGCGGCTCGTCAATATCAAAGGCGACGACGCGTCGGCCCTGGCGAGCCAAAGCAAAAACGATGGCGCGGCCAATACCACGCGCCCCACCTGTAACTATCGCTAAACGTTTTTCCGACATGATAAATACTCCCTTCACGGTTATTTCAAGCCGCTGATATTTATAATCTCAACATCCTGTTTTCGTGGTCGAATGATCTTTTTCACCAGGCCAGTGAGCACTTTGCCCGGGCCGATTTCGATAAACCTGTCAAGATTTTGGTCGAGCAGGTATTCGACGGACTGCTGCCAGCGAACCGCCCCAGTCAACTGACGGAGCAGCTTGTCAGGAATCTGTTCGACGGAGCCGTAAACGGCGGCATCGACGTTGGCCACCACGGGGCAAACGGCGGTTTTAAATCTACATTGACGCAGGGCAAGTGCCAGCCGCTGGGCGGCAGAAGCCATCATCGAGGTGTGAAACGCCCCGGCGACACGGAGGGGAACCGCCTTAGCAGGAGCAAAATCATCCCGCTGAGCTAATTGCTCGGCACGACGGCAGGCGCTAACCGAGCCGCTAATGACTATCTGTCCGGGACAGTTAAAGTTTACCGGCGCCAAAATTGATGGTAAACCGTCTTCTTCCTCGGGCGGGTCATCCAGGACCAGCCGGCAGAGACGATTGACAGCCTCTTCATCCAGGCCGAGAACCGAAAGCATGGTCCCTTTTCGCATTTGAGCGGCTAGCTGCATGCTTTTACCACGAAGTTGGACCAGACGCAGGGCGTCATCAAAATCCACGGCTCCGCCGGCGTAGAGGGCGGTGTACTCGCCCAAGCTTAAACCCAAAGAGGCGTCAGGAGTAACCTGTGCCAACTCCGGATTTACGTGGGCCAGCCGCAAAGCAGTCAGGCAGGCGACACTGGTGACAAAAATGGCCGGCTGCGAAATCTCCGTGGTATCAAGCTGGTCGGCAGGACCCTCAAAGCAAATTTTAGCCAGGTCGAAGCCGACAATGTGGTTGGCCTGCCGGTAGAGTTGGGCGATCTTGGGCACAGTGGTAAAAAGATCGCGTCCCATGCCCACATACTGGGCGCCCTGGCCGGGAAACATAAAAGCTGTTTTCAAGACCAAAATCCTCAAAACAATAACAATTATAACCGGACAAGATTGACAGCCCACGTCAAGCCACCCCCAAAGGCGACAAAAATAATCAAATCGCCGGGCTTGACCCGTCCCAGACGGACGGCTTCATCCAAAGCAATGGGAATAGAGGCGGAAGAGGTATTGCCATACTTGTCGATGTTCATAAACATCTTATCCGCAGGCAAATCAAGTCGCTTAACTACCGACTCGATAATCCGGGCATTCATCTGATGGGGAATAATCAACTCGATATCATCACTGGTAACGTTACACTTTAGATAAACTTCCTGGATCAACTCCACAATGCGACGAACCGCCAGTTGGTAAGTTTCTCGGCCGCGGATCTGCATGTAAACTTGATGGGCATCATTAAGGGGTTTACCAACAGGGAACCTGCTGCCGTAAGCCGGACAACTGAGAGTATCCCAGCCGCCACCGTCAGCATGCAGACGGCTGTAAAGCATGCCGCGTGAAGAGTTATCCTGTGCTTTTAAAATAACGGCGCCGGCGCCGTCACCAAAAAGAATGCAACTGGTGCGGTCGGTATAATCGGTAATGGTGGAAAGGGTCTCCGCGCCCAGAACGAGGGCATTATTATACTGGCCGGCGGCGATGGCGGTGGAGGCAAGCTCCATGGCATAAGTGAAACCACTGCAGGCGGCAGAAATATCGAAGGCACAGCAGCTATGATTATTGAGACTATTTTGCACGAAACAGGCAGTGGCGGGAAAAACCATCTCCGGGGTAATCGTGGCGCAGATGATTAATTCCAAATCCTCGCCCATAAGCTGGGCGGTTTGCAGGGCCTTCTGGGCGGCTGCCAGTGACAAAGAAGCGGTAGTCTGGCCCTCGGAGATGATGCGCCGCTGGTTAATCCCGCAGCGAGTGGTAATCCACTCGTCGGAAGTATCCACCATTTTTTCCAGGTCAGAGTTGTCGAGGATTTTTTCGGGAAGTGCCCGGCCGGTGGCCACTATCACCGCCCGCCGGGCTTTCAGGTTAATCCGGCCATCACGTAAGTTTATCATTATATTCTATCTTGTCTTTAAGCTGCTTCTCCAAAGTTATTCAACCGAAACGCGTTGCAATTGCTGCGAGATTTTTTCATTGATCCTGGTCAGCACCTGCTGGCGGGCACGTAAAACGGCATTCTTGATGCCGTTGGCAGTACTACTGCCGTGACATATCATACAGGTGCCATCGACCCCGAGCAAGGGCGCCCCACCATACTCGTTGTAGTCATGCTTGGCGTAAAGCCCGGCCATCAAAGGCTGGAAAAAATTAATCAGGTCCGGCTTCTGCAGGCTGATTTCATGGGCAATCGCCTTAAAAAGGGATTCGGCAATCCCCTCGGTCAGCTTGAGGATCACATTACCCACAAAACCATCACAGATAATAATGTTGGCAGGACCATCCATAAATCCCCGCGGCTCAATATTGCCGACAAAATTAATCCGTGGATCATCCCGGAGCAATTGATTGGTGGTTTTGACCAATTCATTACCCTTGGCGTCCTCCTGCCCGATACTAATCAAACCGACGCTGGGATTAGCAACACCCACAACTTCCCGGGCATAGATGGTGGACATCATGGCATATTGATGCAGATGGAGGGGCTTTGGAGCAATATTCGCCCCCACATCACAGGCAATGACCGGCCCGCCAAAGGTGGGAAAAACCACGAGAATGCCGGGACGAGATACCCCCGGCAACAAACGCATCAACATCTGACAGGCGGCGACACAGGCGCCGGTATTACCGGCGCTAACCACGGCATCAACCTCCTTTTCCGCCCCCATGCGAGCCATAAGGGAAATCGAACTCTTTCGCTTCCTGCGAAGTGCATCGACCGGCAGGTCATCCATGGCAATCACCTCAGGAGCATGCACCACTTTAATCTTCGCCTGCCAGCGATTTTCGTCACCCAGATACCGCCGTACAACCTCTTCCTGACCAATTAAAACCAACTCATCGTCATCTGCAATGACATTAACGGCAGCCAAGGCACCATCAATGACCGCTTGCGGCGCTCGATCACCCCCCATAGCATCAATAGCAATCCGCATAAATACCACTACCTATAAAATGGAAATGTTCAGCACATCCTGAATAAAGTCATTAAACACATAAACCACGGTATATTTTATGCAACCCCCCGGTTTGTTTTACATAACTATTTGCATGACAGTATGTTATGATTATACAATCGACAGGGCGGCAAATAATAAAGCCCATAAGCAATAAATTTGGCGTTGTTCGCTATTCCTTGCCGAGATCAAGAGTTAACGAAGGTTTAACATAACCGCACTTCTCACAGGCACAATGCGGTAACTTGGCATTGCCGCAATTACGACATATCGAATAATTTACCCCAATCAAAGCATGATGACTGCGACGTGTGCGGGTACGACTTTTAGAGGTTTTTTTTACCGGCAGCATAATATTTGTAACTCTTTTTAAATAAGGTAGTTATGTTTCCATTCGGTTCACGCTTGACTGTATCACTGCGGAACATTCCGGCAGAAGTCAATCGCAGGAGAGTAGAAAAAAAACAATATATTGTCAAGCAAAAACTAGCAATAAATCCTGGTAGAAATGTGACGGCTGACAAAAACAAATTGCATTGACACCATATTTATGGTAGAAAAATACAAAATTATATGCGCTATGGTAAGCATACGCATATAAGCCGATGCCATTATACCAGCCTATCAGACGGCAGAAAATAATAAGGTTTATTTTGCTGCTGAAGCATAAAGTTAAGGTCGGTAATAAGCAATGACGGCAACGGCAATTACGGTTACGACGGGAGAACGCCATCGCGGCGAGAAAGGATGCTCACATGGCGAGTAATAAAAATCGACCGGCGCTGTATGAATTAATAAAAAAGAGCACGATAAAACCCCCCAAAGGCTGGCTGAAAACCCCAGAGTGGTTTTATAAGTCAAGCGAGAAAGAGAAAATAATCCCAGGACCAATACCGCCATTAAACGAAAAAACGGAGAAAACAGCCGCTAACTTTACCCCGATTACCAGAAGCCCCGTGATAAAAACGGAAACGATAAGCGGTAATAAAAACGGAGAAAATCGCCTGTTTCAACTGCAACATCTACCGGGTACATCACGGTCAAACGCCCGATTGGTGGTGTCGTTATCATACTGGATTTTGGCACTGGTGGGACTGGGTTTGTTGCTGGCTATTTTGGTATCTTACCGATTAGGACAGAATACCGCGGTAAGCGCGGAACAATATAAGGACGCTCCCCCGGCGAGCGTCATCGCGGAACTGAGAAACTCCCCGCCGCGACCAGAGGTGATGGCCAGGTCCACACCTGCGCCAGGGGAAAGGCCGACAATCAAAACAACGGAAGAGGTTACCGACGTAATGTCTAAACCGCAAACGGCAGCAGTAATAAGCACGGCGGCAGCGATAAAAAACGGACAGGTGCTGATTATTTGCAGTCTGGACAAGCGGGAACCGCTCCAGCCGTTACTGGAATATTTTAACGGCAACGGCGTGGCATCGCAGATCGGACAATTCGGCGGAAGTTTCGTGCTTTACACGCAGGATATGGTAGAGAGCATCAAAGATGATTACGCGGAACAACTGAAAAAAAAGGTGGCGTCGCTCGGCAGCGGGTATAACAGCCAAAAACCCAAAGACGCCCCTTATTTTAACGTGAGCACTTTCCAAAGCGCTTATTGGGTAGGGATAGATAAAATTAAGTGACCCCAACGGGCTATCGTTCAGTTTGGATAATAAACCTTTAACAAAACGAGATAAAGCAAAACCGAGGAGATCAGTCGATGTCAATGGATCGATCGCTAAAAGTCAGAAGCGCCCTGGCGCGTCATCGCAACGTGCTTTCCCGCGATGAACGGCTGGAAGTACTCAGCGACCAAGGAGCATGGAACGAGGAAACGAATTCCGTTTTCGGCCTGCCAAAGGTAGCTCATCGCAAGAGCATCGCCGGGAAAAAAGTCAAGAAAGCCAAAGAAACCGAAACCGCTGGGGTCCCCGCCACAGAAGCAGCGTCCACAAGCGAGCAAAAACCGGCATAAAATATCCGGGGAGGGACCGCTAACAGGGTTTAAAGGTATAAAGCAAGGAAAAATTGCCGTTGTCCGTCTTCCGGCAGCGGCAATTTAATTTTAACCGGTTCATAAGCAATAACCAAAGCCAGCCGGTGCCGATAAAACCAGAACCAAAAATAAGGTAAAGCGATGGATTATATCGCAGAAAGAGCTAAAAGCGTCGATGCGTCGGGCATAAGGCGAATCTGGCAAATGGCGCAATCGATGAAAGACCCGGTGGATTTCAGTATCGGCCAACCGGATTTCAACCCGCCGGCCGCAGTTAAAGAGGCAGCGATAAAAGCCATACGGGAAAATGAAAACGGTTATACGCTGACCGCAGGAATCGCGCCTCTGCGAGCGGCGCTGGCGGAGCAAATCGCAGAAGAGTTTAACTGGGCAAAGCCCAACGTTATAATAACCTGCGGAGTCAGCGGAGCATTACACCTGGCGAGCCTGGCGAGCATCAATCCCGGCGATGAAGTGCTGATGGCGGATCCCTATTTCGTAATCTACAAGTACATGGTCAGCCTGGCTAACGGCAGATGCGTTTTTGTGGATACCTATCCGGATTTCCAGCTCACCGTCGAGAGGGTGGCACGCTGCCTGACACCCAAGAGCAAAATACTGGTTGTTAATTCGCCGGCTAATCCGACGGGCGCGGTTTACGACAAGGAGAATTTAAAAGCGATAGCGGAGCTGGCGGCAAGCCATAATCTGCTGGTAATCTCGGACGAAATATATCGCGACTTCAGTTATGACGGGCCGGCAGCGAGCATCGCCAGTTTTTACGAAAATACCCTGGTGCTGCGCGGTTTTTCGAAATCGTACGGGATCGCCGGCTGGCGACTGGGATACGCAGCGGCGTCAGAACCGCTGGGTGAGTTGATGGAGAAGATGCTGGCGCTGCAGCAGTACACCTTCGTCTGCGCGGCTCACCCCCTGCAGATAGCGGCGCTGACGGCGCTGGAGTGCGGAACGAACGAACATTGCCAGAGCTATCGACGTAAGCGTGACCTGATTTATGACGGGCTAAAGGAGGTATTCCGCCTGGTTCGGCCGGAAGGAGCATTCTACGCCTTCGCGGAAGCACCCGGCGGCCAGGCCAGCGAGTTCGTGGCCGCGGCTATCAAAACCGGCGTGTTAGTGATACCAGGAGCGGTATTTTCCCGCCGGGACAGCCATTTTCGTATCAGCTATGCCACCAGCGACGAGATGATACGCAAGGGCGTCGAGCGACTGTGCCGACTGGCGGAAAAGGGCTGAACGGGCCAAAATAATTCTGGCATTCTTTTTCCATCTTAATAAAATACGGCTGAATAGTTATGCGTTTTATATTATTAGATAAAGTAGTCCATCTGGAGCGCGGCAGGAAAATCGAGGCGATTAAGGCGCTCTCGCTGGCGGAAGAATATCTGGCGGATCATTTTCCCACCTTCCCCGTACTGCCGGGAGTGTTAATGATCGAGGCCCTGGTGCAAAGCGCCGCTATGCTGGTGCGTATAACCAATGACTTTCAGCAGAGCATGATCGTCCTTACGGAAGCGAGAAATGTCAAATATAAAAGCTTCGTCAAACCGGGAAATGTTCTGCAAATCTCGCTGGAGGCGGAAAAAATAACCCCGGAAAACAGCAGCTTTAAAGGCATCGCCCGCGTGGGTGAGACAACCATGGTGGAAGGCAAAATAAAACTGAGCCATTTTAACCTGGCCCAGCGGGATCCGAAACTGGCCCCGATAGATGCCAAAATAATACAGGAAATGAGACGTCGCGCCCAACTGGTGGGCGCCTGTTAACCTATGTTCTCAGGAGATGTAACATTATGTCGATGAGCGAAAATGAGATATATGATAAGGTAAAAGAGACGCTGGTGGACGCCCTGGGCGTAGATGAGGAAGATATCACCGCAGAAGCTACCTTGATGGGCGACCTGGGCGCGGAAAGTATCGATTTTCTTGATATCGTCTTCCGCCTGGAAAAAACCTTTAACATCAAAATACCCCGGGAAGAATTATTCCCGGCGGAAAACCTGCTCAACAACGCAGATTATGTTAACAACGGCAAACTGACCGCCGCCGGACTGGAAAGACTAAAATCGCAAATGCCGCACGTCGATTTTACCGAATTCGAACAGGATCCCGATATCAATAAATTGACGGACCTCTTTCGGGTGAACTCGATCGTCAAATACGTAGATAATAAAATAAATGCCGCCTAAAGCTGCAAGAGTGTCCCATGCGTTGGATCTGGATCGACAAATTCATAGAGTTTGAATCAGGCAAGCGAGCCGTGGCGGTTAAAAACGTAACCCTGGCGGAAGAGCATCTGCACGATCATTTTCCCGGATATCCGGTAATGCCGGCATCCTTAATGATCGAAGCCATGGCTCAAACCAGCGGCATTCTGGTAGGTGAAGCCCGGGATTTCAAAGAAAAGGTTATCCTGGCTAAGGTCAGTAAAGCCGTTTTTCACGATCTGGTAGTGCCGGGCGATCAATTGCGACTGGAAGCTCAAATCGAAAACATAACCGAGGCGGCAGCTACGATAACCGGGCAAATACGCCGCCAAGACCAAGTGATCGCGGATATCAGCTTGATATTCAGCCATATTGACAAAAATATGGCAGGAGAGGAATTTCCCGAGGAAAACTTCGTCTTTACCGAACAATTTATGAATTTACTGGATATCTATCAAGCTTCCAAAATAACGTCAACCTGAACCACCCCACAGGAGAATTCATCGGATGGCAGATCGTCGTGTGGTCATAACAGGTTTGGGCGTGGTAAACGCGCTGGGAATCGGTCGGGAAGCATATTTTCAGGCTCTACTGAACGGCAGCATAGGGATAGACCGCATCCAGGTGTTCGATCCGTCGGAATTCCCCAGCCAAGTGGCAGGCGAAGCGCCGCGACCCAAAATGAGCGAGATAGTACCCAAAACATATCGCAAGGCTACCAAGCTGATGTCGCGCGATATTCAACTGGCGGTTATCGCCGCGGACGCGGCAGTACGCGACGGAAAGATAAAAACCAAAGCCACCCATCCCGAGGGCGAAGTCGATATTAATCCCGTCCGCAGCGGAGTAAATATTGGTGCGGGATTAATCTGCTGCGATCTGGTGGAATTAGCCATGGCCGCCCATCACGCCGTAAAGGACGGTCAATTCAGTCTGCAAAAATGGGGCACCGAAGGCATGAATATGCTGACCCCCCTGTGGCTGTTAAAATATCTACCCAACATGCTCAGTTGCCATATAAGCATCATTCACGATCTGCAAGGGCCAAGCAATTCAATCACCTGCGCAGAGGCGTCCGGAATGCTCTCCATCGGCGAGGCATACCGCAAGATCGTGCATAACAAGGCGGATCTGATGGTGGCGGGCGGAGCGGAATCGAAGGTGGAGGCGATGGGCTTGCTGCGGCAATGCCTGCTGGGCCGGACCAGCACCAAATATAATGACCGACCGAAAGAAGCCTGCCGGCCCTTCGACCGAGACGCCGGCGGTATGGTTATCGGGGAAGGAGCAGGTATCGTTATCATGGAGGAACTGGAACACGCCCGCAAAAGAGGGGCGAGACTCTATGCGGAGATAACCGGCTTCGGAGCTTCCAATAACTCCAACGGCGATTTCGTCGAGCCGGAAGCCTCAGCTAAGGGCGTTACCATCGCCCTGCAAAAGGCCCTGAAACAGGCTAAACTATCCCCGCAGAAAATAGATCTACTAATAGCTCACGGTATCGCCATCGCCCGTAACGATCGAGCGGAAGCCACAGCTATTCGCGCCGTATTCGCAGAGCACACGAAAAAACTGGCGGTGCTGGCTACCAAAAGCAGATTCGGCAATTGCGGGGCAGCGGCGGGAGCGATTGATTTGATAACCGCGGTGCTGGCCTTATATGAAGGAAAAATACCGGCGAATGTAAATTGTCCTCATCCGCCCGCAGAGTATGGCCTCAATCTGGCAGCCGGCAATCAGCAAGCAAATATTAATCATGCCATGGCGTGCTGCTATACCTATGGCGGACAAACCGCTGCCCTGACGGTCAGCAGACTAAATTAAAATAGAGGTGATATAAGCCAGGAATATGACAAGACGCGTAGTAATAACCGGAATGGGTGCAGTAACCCCGCTGGGCCATAATGTGGAGGAGCTTTGGCGACGGCTGCTGGCGGGCGAAAGCGGCGTGGATAAAACCACCATTTTCGACGCCGACACGTTTCCCACGCAGTTTTCCGCCCAGGTCAACGGCTATGACCATTTGCAGGATTTGCCGGAAAATATTCGCGCCGAACACCGCCAGGCATGTCGAAACTCCCGCTTCATAATTGGGGCGGCACTGCAGGCGTGGCGGCAGGCGAAACTGCCGGTCCCCCTGCCCGATGAGCTGAAAGACGGCCAAACCGGCTATCTCCCGCCGGCGGAACAGGTAGGCGTCTATTTAGGAGCGGGAGAAGGACCGATTGATTTCGACAATTTTATCGCTGCTACCGTCAATGGATGGCAAAACGACAAAAATGAAATGAACTGGCGAGCCTGGGCTAAAACCGCTTTTGCCCGGATGGATGCCCGCCGGGAACTGGAACAGGAACCAAATATGCCGGGCGCCCACCTGGCGCGGATATTTAATCTGCGCGGGCCCTGCATGAGCTGCCTGACCGCCTGCGCCGCCAGCACCCAGGCAATCGGCGAGGCGACAGAACTTATCCGCTACGGAGACGCGGATATTATCATCACCGGTGGCACCCACTCGATGATTCACCCCCTGGGGGTGACCGGATTTAATCGCTTAACCGCCCTTTCAATACGAAATGACGATCCCAAGAGCGCCTCTCGGCCCTTTGACGGCGAAAGGGACGGCTTTGTGCTGGCAGAAGGAGCCGGCGCCCTGATTATCGAAGAGCTGGAAACCGCTCGCCGACGCGGCGCGAACATCCTGGCGGAGATCATCGGCTACGGCAGCACCGCTGACGCCTTTCGGGTTACCGATCAGCACGAGAACGGCCGGGGCGGGATAGCAGCGGTGCGGATGGCACTGGAAAACGCCAAGGTGGGAATCGATCAGATTGACTATATCAGCGCCCACGGCACGGGCACTATCGAAAACGATTCAATCGAAACCCTGATAACCAAGGAAGTATTCGGCCGACGGGCATATCAGATTCCCATCAGCAGCGTCAAGAGTATGCTGGGCCATCTGATTGCCGCCGCCGGGGCGGTGGAACTTATCACCTGTGTGCTGGCGATCCGCGACCAGATCGCCCCGCCGACCACCAATCTGACGCATCCCGACCCGCAGTGCGATCTCGATTACATACCCAATCAAGCGCGGAAAATACCCGTTAACATAGCAATGTCGAATTCATTCGGCTTTGGCGGGCAGAATAACACTTTGATTATTCGCCGGTTTGCTGATTAATCGGCTTTAAGCCGAAATAAGCATAAGTGCTGAGAAATAACAACTTATTCGACCATTGGATTTTTTATGTTCGAGCCTCTTTTACAGCACTGGTTTCTGCTCAGCTTAGTACTGATTACCCTGATTTTTTTATGGATCGCGGCGGTACTGAGCAAGTATGTCCGTTTGATGCTGAACATTCTGCGAGACAACCCGCCGCCTTTGCTGATCGGTCCGATCGGTTATGAGCGAATCGAGGGCAGGCATGTAACCTTTCGGGCTTTTGACGGTACTACCTTAAACGGCATGTTTATATCACCCGATTGTCTGCCTCCGGAACAAAGGCCTGCTCCCTATCGGGCGGGTAATGTAAAACGCCATGAAGATGATATTTTTCCGACAAGCCCGGCTCCCCGCGGGATTATTATTTTCTGCCATGAATACGGGGCGGATATGTACAGTTGCGCCCGATACTGTTTGCCGCTGCTGGAGGCGGGTTTCGATATCTTCACCTTCGATTTTCGCTCACACGGCAGGAGCAGCGATCTGCCGGGCTATCAGCCGCGGCTGTGGTGCACGGATAAGGAAATTGCCGATTGTCTGGGCGCTTTATCTTACGTCAAGGCGGAGCTGGATAGCCAAAAACTCCAGACCAGAATCGGATTGTTCGGCATCTCCCGCGGCGGAGCGGCGGCGCTTATCTGCGCCTGTCAGGCGCAGCCGGCGATTCCGGTACACGCGGTGATCGCGGACAGCGCTTTTTCCAACGACACGATTCTGGAATGGTCGATGAAAAAATGGGTGCATATTTTCGCCAAGGTACGTTTTGTGTACGAGAATCACCATCCGGCCTTTTGGCCGTTTCTGCGGTGGCTGCTGCTGAAGTTCGCCTACTTTCGTTTTCATTGCCGTTTTCCTTCCGTCCGCAAAACCGTACCGCGAATGAAAAATATTCCGGTTTTTTTCATTCACGGCGGCAAAGATTCTCATATCAGACCCCAGCAGGCCCAAATACTGTATGATTTAGCCGGGGGCGACAGTTATCTATGGATTGTACCGCAGGCGAAACACAATCAATCAGCGGTTATCGATGCGGAACGCTACGCGACACGAACGGTCGCTTTCCTGGAAAAATACCTAATCCCGCCGGGGCCGCCGGGGCAAAAACCCGCGATAAAAGAGCAGTTAACCGATACGGTATTTTTTGCCGGCGGGCAAAATATTGATTCAATCACGGAAGAAATTATTCATGCTAAGTCAAAAGTGGTTAAGGCCGGCGGCTCGGATGGTGGGATATCTCGCCGCGCAAAACGCCAGCCGACAACTGAAGAAATTTAGCAAAAAGCTGCACCTGAGCCGTACGGTGCAACATAAATTACTGCTGCAGATAATCCGCGCCAATGAATCCGGCGATTTCGGCAAACGGCACAATTTCAGCCGGATAAAATCCTACAACGATTTTACGGAGTCGCTGCCGCTTTGCGGTTATTCCTACTTTCAGGAGTACATCGATCGCTGCCGGAAAGGGGAACCATCCGCCTTGTTCGGTCCGGGCCAGCAGCTCCTGATGTTCGCCCTGACCAGCGGCACCACTACCCCGGCGAAGTATATCCCGGTTACGCAGGCGTTCGCCCGCGGGTATCGTCGCGGCTGGAACATCTGGGGTGTCAAGGCACTTTCAGATCATCCCGGCAGCAGCTTAAGAAAAATCCTGCCGATTACCGGCTCGGCGCAGCAGTGCCTTAGTGAATCATCCCTGCCGTGCGGGTCCATATCGGGGATGCTGGCACGCGATCAGAAGTACATTGTCAGACAGTTTTATGCCACGCCTTATGAGGTAGCCAATATCGCCGATGTTGACGCCCGCTATTACACCATTATGCGGTTTGCCCTGATGGAGGATATTAGCTTTATCAGCACCGCTAATCCCAGCACCACCTTGAAACTGGCCCAGATCGGGGAAAGACATGCCCACCATCTTATCCGCGATATTCACGACGGTACCTTGAACGATCAATTACCGATACCTGACGATCTGCGTCATCAACTGAGCCGGCGGCTGAAGAAGAATCCCCGGCGCGCCGACGAACTGGAGGAAATTCTGACTCGTCAGGGGAGACTGTTGCCCAAGGATTATTGGAATCTGAGTTTTCTCGCCAATTGGATGGGAGGGGTGCTGGCTTTATACCTGCCGCAACTATCCGAATACTACGGTAGTGTCCCCATCCGTGACATCGGCTTATTAGCCAGCGAAGGCAGAATCAGCATCCCCATGGCTGACAACACGCCGGAGGGAGTGCTCGATATCAACTCCAATTTTTTCGAATTTGTCCTTAAGGACGAGTATGAGCAGCTTGAACATCCGGAGAATTGTGTTACCATCGACAGCAGCAAGGTGAGCGTTTATCAGTGCTGTCAGTTGGAAAAGGGCAAGGAATATTATATCTTTCTGACCAATTACGCCGGTTTATACCGCTACAACCTGGGCGACCTGGTTCGTGTTAACGACCATATCGGCACTACGGCAGTAATTGAATTTCTCTCGCGGGGCGCCCATATCAGCTCCATAACCGGCGAGAAGCTTTCCGAGCATCAGGTAGTCAGCGCGGTTCGGGCAGCGGCTTCGGAGATGGCGATTCCCCTGGTGACCTTCGTCATGGCCCCGCAGTGGGATGATCCGCCCCGATACCGATTGTACCTGGGCTGCCGCAAGCCTTTACCAGGACCGCTCCTGCAGCAATTCGGCCGAATGATAGACCAGCGATTGATGCTGGCCAATATAGAATATGAGTCAAAACGTGACAGCAACCGTCTGAATACGGTGGAAGTGCGACAGATACCGGCAGGTTTCCTTTTAGAGCGTGATTTAAAGATTATCCAGGCTAACCAGGGCCGCAGTGAGCAGTTTAAGCATCGTTTTCTCCACAACGAGCCGCTCGAGTTATAATAATATTCCGATGACATTAATCAGGCAAATCATAAAGATATTTCGTTTACTGGGCATGGGTCGGGCGGTTCGCATGAAACGCCGCCATGAGCAGGCTTTGCCCTACATTCGGGGTTACGCCGCCTTTACCTGCTGGCAGATTCTGATGAATCAGGGCCTTTTGGACAAATTGCGGGAAGCAGGCCAAATCGATTTAAACCAGTATGCCCAAGCGGAAAATTGCCAGCCGCAGATTCTGCATGCTGTGGTGGAATATCTGCAGGGAATCGGCCTTTTGGAGTATTCCGGCAGTATAGTTCGCCTCAGCCGGGCGGGCAGCGACCTCCTGGCGGAGCCGCGGGGGATGTTCGAATTACTATGGGCTTATGAGCCGTGCTTTACCAATTTGCCGGCTCTGCTGGCCGGCGAGAAAAAATACGGCCGGGACCTCAGCCGGCGGATTACCTTTGTCGGCCTGGGCAGCGGCCGGCTGTGCGAGCAGCTGCCTTACCCCGTGATGCGGAGCATGGTACTGGAGCACCGCTGTCGGATGGTACTTGACCTGGGCTGCGGTGATCTGGCTTTCCTCTCAGGTCTTTGCCGGCAGGACAAAAACATCCGCTGTCATGGGATTGATCTGTCAGAGGAGATGATTAGTTATAATCTCGCTCGACTTAAGAAAAACAATTACCACGGCCGGCTTACCACCCAATCGGCGGATATGTTCCATTTACCCCCCCTGCCGGATGACCTGCCCACTGTCGATTGTATTACCGCCTGCGATACCTTCCACGAATATCTCGACGACGAGGACCGACTATTTACCCTGCTGGGTGAGTTGCGTAACCGATTTCCGGGGGTCTTGTTGGTCGTGGGCGAGTTCTGTTTGCAGGAAGCCGCCTGGCTGCGGCGGCATAAGACCGCCAGTCTGGAACACCATTTATTTCATCAGCTAAGCGGCCAGCAGATCGGCACCGCCGGCCAGTGGCGTGATATCTTCAGGCGTGCGGGGCTGCGGATTATTGACGAGCAGGTCTTCGATATGATCGGCCACGGTTACTTTGCCCTAAGGTAGAAATCGCATTCAAACCGCCGATTTGCTTCGCAGAGGAGAGTCCTTTTCCAGCCCGTAACGATAGTTTCTTATCAACTTAATCTGATCGTGGAATATTTTTTCGTAAGGTATGCCTTTTTCCAGTCGGCAGGCGATATAGGTCGTGCGCGTAGCAATATCACACCAGCAGCGGGAAACCGTACCTTTGACTTTGATGATATTGCCGTCCTCAAACTCGATGGTCAGGGCTATCGGCTGGTCTATGGTCGATAAGGCGACCTGACTGCTGAAGCCGTCGATAACCCGCAGGCAAATCCCCTTTTCGCTCAGGTTGACAATCTCGAAATTTCCCGTCAGCACCTGCGGCTTAAGAGCCTGGGGATAGGTTATCCGAAAGAAGTTTCGCTGACACGATTGATTGTCATTTTCCTGTATCATCCTATAAAATAATACAATTCATTTTTCTCCTGATTGGGGAAAAAACGACCTTTTTCCAACAAAAACCATGGTAGAATAGTTGGGAAATAACGAATATAAGGGAATTGAGGATAAGATCGGATTTAAGGCCAGAGAGTCGCTGCCGCTAAAACTACCCAGATAATCACGCCAACCGCTATTTTGGCAAGGGTTCCCGCGATTCGACCCACACCCGCCCCGACGCCGGTTTTGATGGACGGCTCCATCTTTTTGCCGCCGGTAAGTTCCGCCGCCCAGGCTGCCAGCGCCGCCCCCGCCGCTGAGCCGATTAAGGTGCCCAAAATTGGCAGTGGTATAATGAATGTTCCCGCCACCGCCCCGATGATCCCCCCCACCAGAGCCGCCGCTGCGCCGCGCCACGTACCTCCTGCACTTTTCGCCCCCGCTAATCCCGCCAAAAACTCTAGCAGCTCCCCCACCGCCGCCAGGACGGTAACCGCCGCCAGCGTCCACATGCTGAAAATATGATCGTCCCACCGCCACCAGGCAAACAGCATAGTGGTAATTACCATCAGCCAATTTCCCGGCAGACCGAATATCACCAGCACCAGCCAGAAGGCATTGATAATAATCAGCAGGATAAGAAATACATATAACATGTTCATAATTTTATCAGCATTCGCAAAAAATAGGCCCTCTAAAATGCCTGCTTGGTGGGCAATTCCGGGTTTTAGCGCAGGATATGTTCATTGCCGATCCGCACCCGCGTTAGTCCTGCCTCCTTGGCTGCTGCCAGGCATCGCTGCGCTTGTTCGCGCGTGGTCCGCGGCAGGTCCGCCATCAGGAAATCGCCGTGAAAGCCCAGAAGGGCATAGGGAATGTTTACGTCCAGATCGGCGATAAACGACGCTATGGTTTTGACTTCCTTTTCGTCAATATATCCCGGCACCAATAGGGTGCTGGCCACCAATAGCGGCGGGTCCGGCCGTTCATGGATCCGCAGGGCTGCGGTGGCGAAATTCTCCAGGGTGCGGTGATTGCTTACCCCGCAAAGGGCGAAATGGATATTGGCATCCATCGCCTTCAAATCGATTTTAACGCAGCCGCCGCTTACCAGCGACAGATTCAACATCTCGTCGAGCAATTTCGGGGCCATGGAGCCGTTCGTCTCCCAGCAGATCCGCAGGATATGTGAATCATTTTGCTTTCGCGCCAGTTGTGTCGCGTTCAAAGCATGTTGTATCTGGGGGGTTGGATCCCCGCCGAAAAAACAGACACAGCTCGTCTGCGCGGTTACCGCCTTGGCCAGCTCCGCCGCGGTACGGCTCTGGTCCAGTGTGCTGCGCTGTCGATAGTGCCAGTTCTGGCAGAAAAGGCAGTTAAACGTGCATGCCTCGTAAAAAACCGCCAGATTCGCGTATCCCACCTCCGGCCCGGATTTATACGACCATGACGGATAACCCGTTTCTGTTCCGCCGGCACAGACCCAGTCAGCGACGCAATTGGTCGGCAAGGGGTCATGATACCAGCAAACCACCCCATCCAGCGGGCCGCCGCCTTTGATTTGTCCGGCAACATTTTTCCTGACTCCGCAATAGCCGCGTTCGCCCGGAGGTATGCGGCACTGATTTTGACATAATCGGCAGTCAACCCCCTCTCCGCCGGCGGGCGGCCGGGCGGGAAGACCATATTTTATTCGGCTTTGGGCGTGAATCTCGTCAATCTGCGCCAAACACATATCATCCGCCTGACGCAGACAATCCGCACATAAGGAGAGCACTTTGGCTATTTCGTGCGAGACTTTGCCGCATTTTTTACATGTGGCCATTTAAATTGCCTTGTGGTCATCTGCAAAACGAATGGCAATAACCATCTTCCATTACATACAATCCTAACTGTTCCGGACAGATGAACAGTAGATAGTAGATCGCAGGAGAGCGGGTATTAACAAAAACGAGTGCTGGTGTGTTTGAAAAACCGTTTTTGCCCTATTCAACTGCTCAACTTTCTCCTGCTCTCCTGCTCTCCTGCTCTCCTGCTCTCCTGCTCTCCTGCTCTCCTGCTCTATTAAGAAAGCCCGCTTGGTGCGGGCTTTCTTAATGGAGGCGGGGGGATTCGAACCCCCGTCCCGAGACGTTTCGGAACGAGCTTCTACGTGCATAGTCAATCATTTAAATTTCGCCGCCGACAACTCCGAAGGACAGGATTCGTCATTGGCTAGTTCGACTGTTTTCTCACTGGTTCTGGGCCGAACAACCATCCCAGCCAGCTCGCTGCTTCGCTGATCACCGTTAGCGAGCATTACGATGTCAACGGGCCGACTTATTTAGGCGGCCATGCGCAACTGATTGTTGGCATTTAAGTTTTTTGCCAGATGATTATCCAGGCCAACTGGCATCCTGGGCACGCCACTCGGACCTCAACTCGTCCGGTCGAAACCTTTCGCCCCCAAACAATTAGTATCATTTGGTCTTGTGACTTATTGATTATAACATAAAATACCCTATATTACAAGCTTCCTGCCGGGCAAAAAATCAGTTTGTAGCCTATATACAATATAGCCGCATCGACAAGGGCATGGCAAATCCAACAGCCGATTAGGGTCTTCTGGCGGTGATACATCCAGCACCATAAAGCTCCGCCCAGCCCGACAGCAGAACCCAGGATAATCGCCCCCATAGCGGAGAAGAAACCGCCCAGAATGACATAATGATGGGCGGCAAAAGCCAGGCTCGCCCATAAACCGGCTGATACGGGATTGATAAATTGTCGCAATCGGCCGAAAACAAACCAGCGCCAGTAATATTCTTCCAGCAGGGAGTGCCCCAGCGAGACAAAAATCGCGAATGCCACATAGTGATTATAAATCTGCATGTCATTGGCCTTCTGCTGCACCATAGAGGCATAACCTTGCACATAATCACCCAGCCGGGTAAAAACGCACATGCTCCAGATAAATAACGCCATAACACCGCCCAGTAAAAAACCCCAGGGAATAGATTTCACATGAACTGCCGGATCTTTAAACAGGCTGATGACTTTCCTTTTCTCCACCATCATAAAAATTGCCCAGGGCCATATCAGCATAAATAACTTGGTCAGGAAGTAAACGACCACCGAAAGGTTTGATCCGGATAAAATGACAAAATAAAACAAGGCGCCCCCTGCCGGGACAACCATCGCGGGCAAAACACTAACCAGCGTTTTTTTGTGATTTATCATTAAATCATATCGGCAGGAAAATTTTAGACTGGAATACTATTAGAAGGCCTTATCCCTGGGAAAACGAAAGGCGGCAGACATATTTACAATCTGATATCCAGCTTCAGCGTACTGATTAGCCAGTAATAAAACGCTTCCGCCAGCGTCTTTTCTTCAATAATAAATTTTGCCCTGCCCACCATGCCGTCGCGGAACCGCTCATCCTTGCCCAGCGGCAGGATGCACTCATAGGTATTTTCCTCCGGAACCAGCCCGTTTTTAATATCCGTCGTGGGCCGGGTGGGAACCTCGCCGCCGAACTGGGTGGAAAACGCCATACTCGATATCTCGATAACCGGAGCGGGTGGTTTTTCACCTACCTTGCTGGCAAAAACCTCGTTATCTATCGGCCACAATTTAATCTCCACCGGATCGCCGGATTGAATTTTCCCGTTTTCCCGGTGATTGACAGCCGCTACCGCCTCGAATTGCCCAGGCTGATAAACGGCGAATACCGGCGTATGCAGCGATAGGAAGTTGCCCACCAGCGTATCCAGTGGCGCTCCCGTACGCAACTCCAGCACCCCGTCTAACGGGGCGCGAAAAGTAAGCTGATTCAGTTCATGTTTGGCCCGGTCATACTGGGCCTGCACCTTTTTGATTTCCGCATCGACCTTGAATTCCTCCTCATCCGCCTTCTGCTGGATCGACCAGTTACGCTGCTTTTGCAGGATCTGCAGTTGCAGTTCCAGATCGGCGGCTTTATGTTCCAGCTCGTTATCGGATAGCACCATCAGCACATCACCCGCCCGGACTTGTTGCCCATCAATTACAAATTTTTGATTTTTTTCCTGGCTGATAAATCCCGGCTGGTTTACATAGAGAATGTTCATGCCGGCGTCCGCCGGTCGAATAACGCATTGTGTCTCGACGCTTTGCTCCACCGGCAGCAGTAATACCCCGCCCAACACCACGACTGCCAGCAAAACCAACGCCGCCGTCGCCGCCCGATGAATATGCAGTTTATGCCTCTGGTTCGACAAAAATACCGCCAGTTTCTGCAACGGCATGATAAACGAGGAATAGATGCACCCGAGGGCCATGATCCCCCCTATTATGCCCCAGCCGTATGGATCCAGAAACCGCCACACCATGACCGTTATGGCGATCATGATAAACCAGCGATATATTGCACTGCAGATGGCATAGCCGATTACCGCCGGCTCTCTGCCTTCCACATCGATGGGTTTTTGGGCGTTTTCATATCCCAGCAGATAACGCTGTCCCAGATACCACAGGTAGTTGCTGCCCTTTTGCTTGAGATTGGGTATCTCAACCAAATCCATCAGAAAATAATAACCGTCGAACCGCAGCAGGGGATTGCCGTTGAAAAGCAGCGTATTTATACTGCCTACCAGCATGACGTTCAGGGCGAACTGGTTCAGAACCGTTTTCGGCACCGTCAGCGCCCAGACATAAGTCGCCAGGGCCGCCAGGACAACTTCCACCGTTATTCCCGCTGCTGTTATCCACATCCGCTTGCTTTTGCCGGTAATCGTCCAGGAGTCGGACACATCGCAGTAGGGGCAGGGATTAAACACCAGGAACATGATTCCCATTTCATGAACTTCGCTGCCGAAATGTTTGCAGGTCAGTCCGTGGCCGAATTCGTGGATTATTTTGATAATCAACAGACTGGGAACCAGATATAGCAGGTTAAGCCAGCTCAAGAGCGGCTGCCGTTGCCCGAACTTATCAATATTGGCTATCAGCATAGCCAATGCCCCTGCGATCATCAAAAGCACTGCCGTCGTGGTGATTTTATTGTATATCAGTCCGCCCAGTCGGCGGTGCAGGTAATTCAGCAGCCGATCCGGATCGAACAGGGGAATCCGGTAGAACAGAAATTCCGCCTGTATTTTTTTGAGTAAGCTTCGTTTGAGCATCTTTTTGCGTTTTAGCAGGTATTCGCTGCCGGTCTCGCCCGGTACTTTCAGCAGATTAGCGCCCCGCAGCATGATAATAAAGCTCATTACCGCCTGACTATCGTATTCCTCGCCGGGGAATCGCCCCGCCAGGACCTTGACGATATCTTCCAGACTGCTCTTGCCGTCCAGCAGCCGGTAGATGGTGTATTCCGGCGGACGCAGTCGGTAATAACGCAGCGTCGTCGGGTCCTTTAACACATAGCAGGGTTTGCCGAAATATACCTGTTCGGTTACTTCCACATCCTGCCGGGACTTGGGCAACGCCTTGCCGTCTTCCGGCGGCTCAATATTAGCCAGTCCCAGATCATTGACATCTTTATCGTTCATTACTTACCATTTTTTGTTTATTGCCGGTTTTATCCTCGCGATATTATCCTGCCAGGAATAAAGTCATGCGGAAGAACCGAATAACCTTTCGCAGTAAAACATAGCCGAGCGGCTTAGCTACCGTGGCTATCTTAGCTCGGCCCACCATTCCGTCGCGGAGTCCCCCTGCCACCGGTCGCAACTGCTCCGGTGAGACATCCAGGCGGATTTCGAAGATATTGCCCTTTTCCTTGATTTTAGCCTGCTGTGCCACTTGTTGCGGCCTGTCCATTATCGCCTGCAACTGATGCTGGGGAAACGCCGCCAGCAGAAACTCGACATTGGCGGTTTTTTTCGTTTCCTGCTGATAATGCTCTACCCCGCGCCTGACCCAGTCAATCTCTTCCTGCGGCGCCTCCAGCAGCAGTTGCCATTGCTCCAGATCCGCTAATTCGCAGATTAAATCCCCCTTTTTAACGGTCAATCCTTCATGCTTTTTTAAATCCTCAGTCAGAATCGTTCCGCTGATTGGCGCCTTTATCTGGCACATCTCGATCTGCCATTTCACAAAATCCATCTGATTCTTCAGCTTTTCCATCTTCAAAAAGGCGATTTCCTCCACAATCGAGCCTTTCGCCTGATCTCTTTCGATTTCCGCCTGGCGATACTCGGATTGTAAGGAAACCAGTTGCGTCCGCAGATTCAGATCGTCTAACTGGGCAATTACTTCATCCTTTTGGACTGGTCCTGCGGTCTTGAGTATTCGGATAATCTGTACGCCATCCAGTTGTGATTCTATCCGTCGCAATGTTACCGGCGTCAGTCGGCAGTCGCAATCGATTTTGATTGTCCAGGGAACAAACATCAGCAACACCAGTGCCGCTAATCCAATTGCCAGACCGGTGAGCCATTTTTGCCGTTTTTTGGTATCTTTTTTGATTTTTTTCAATCGGGCCATGGGGCGCACCAGCGGCACTGAGGCCATTTCCAGCGCGTTCTGCAGGGCGATTGCCCCGTGTTTGCTTACCGCGGTTATCAGGCCCGCCAGATTGGTACTGCCTTCTTCCGGGAATCCTTCCGCTACCACCACCCCCAAATATTCATCCCGTCCCTTGATTGGCTGGAGAAAGATCTGGTCCAGTTGGCTCGCGTTGAAATAATCTTTTAATAGTACCGTTAATTTATCCTCTTCCGGCAGTTCCGCCAGGCCCTGCCGTGACGCTACGATTGGTTTTTTTATCTCCAGACAGTATTTGCTGAGGTTCTCCAGTGTCTGCATCAGCACTGCTCGGCGGTCCGGCTTATCTACTCCGCTGACCGCCCGCAGGCCGCGTTTGATTTGCGGGTCTATCCAGACCACCAGTCTTTCGCAGCCGATAGCGTCTCTGCCCAGATTGGCAATCTGGTTAATTACCTTCTCCGCGTCCAGCGTGGCATGGACCGACTCGGTATATTGCAGCAGCCTCGCCAGTGCCTTGCGGTCGTCTTCCAGCACTGCCGTTCGGCGATGCATCAGGTACGTCTGCGCCGATTCCCCGATTTCTTCCAACAGCCCTGCCACCGCACGATATTCATGGGGACTTAGCTCTTCCGAGCCGATCATCTGCATGACCATCGCCACCTGATTTGCCGCCCGCAGCGGCCGGAAAAAGAGACACCTTCCGCAAAGATTACTCCCCAGTTCTTCCTCGGATTTTGCACCTTCCCCGCTGGCCGGTGGTAGTACCACCGTTTTGCCCTCTTGCACCGTCTTGCCGATAGCCTCCAGTACCACTCGCTGCTGGGAGGTATCGTTGATGCCGCACAATTCCAGTCCGGCATGGCAATAGCACTGCGGCGGCTGGCCCGGTTGAATCAGCCAGATCGCCCCCCCGTTTGAACCGGTAGCAGCTATGCTTAATTGGAGAAAATTGGCGAAAAACTGGGGTGGCTCCAGGTTTAAGCTGGGCAGCTTGGCGATGCGATTAATGATTTCCGCCAATCTTTGTGTGGCTTGGTTTTCCGGCACAAAATACCCCTTTTATCCCCCTTATCAACAGACGACTACCTTAATTTTACCTGAATTTACTTTCCGGTCAACAATCCTGTCTATATCACACGACTATTAATATGATATCGACTATTATTATTCCTCTCGTATAAATTTACATAATTTCCCGCCCTTCGTTGCCTCAATGAAGATTTGTCTTTCGGCTTGCCTATATCAGCAGAAAGTGTAACACAACTAATTATATTACAAGCATTTATGGTATTCACCCGTCAAAACCTCACCCCCAAATTGAGACATAGGCGGGTTGGGCAATCGTTTTTTTGGCGCAAAGAAAAAGGCCAGGGGTAACCTGGCCTTTTTCATAAATGTTGGCAGCAACCTACTCTCGCATTTACACACTACCATCGGCCTTGATGCCTTAGCTTCTGTGTTCGGAATGGGAACAGGCGTTTCACACCAAGTATCACCACCAACAATCCGTTGGAACGGCTGCCGATGCAGCCGGGGTCCTTCTCTATGAACTTTTTATTGGGTGCGATTTTTCGCACTCTCTTTTCTTTTTATCAATCGAATAAGAGGATAATTACACCGTCAATTTAAACCTGCGTATTTTCCACGGTTTTATCAACCAGGGAATAATGTGGTCAAGCGATTGCTCGTTAGTACCGGTAAGCTGAGAGGATTTCGCCTCTTACACATCCGGCCTATCAACCTCGTAGTCTTCGAGGGAGCTCTCGCGATCCGAAGATCGCCTGGAATCCTTGTCTTGGAGGAGGCTTCCCGCTTAGATGCCTTCAGCGGTTATCCTTTCCCAACTTAGCTACCCAGCGATGCACTTAGCAGCACAACTGGCACACCAGCGGTTGGTCCCACCGAATCCTCTCGTACTAGGGTGGATGCTCCTCAAGATTCCTGCGCCCACGGCAGATAGGGACCGACCTGATTCACATCGGTCTGAACCCAGCTCGCGTACCACTTTAATCGGCGAACAGCCGAACCCTTGGGACCGCCTTCAGCCCCAGGATGTGATGAGCCGACATCGAGGTGCCAAACCGCCTCGCCGCTATGGACGCTCGGAGGCGATCAGCCTGTTATCCCCGGAGTACCTTTTGTCTGATGAGCGATAGCCTTTCCACACAGAACTACCGGATCACTAAGTCCTACTTTCGTATCTGCTTGAGCTATATCTCTCGCAGTTAAGCACCCTTAGGCCTTTACGCTCTACACGTGATTGCCAACCACGTTGAGGGTACCTTTGAACTCCTCCGTTACGCTTTAGGAGGAGACCGCCCCAGTCAAACTGCCCACCTAGCACGGTTCCATGCCCTGATTCAAGGGTCACGGTTAGATGACTAACATAACAAGGGTGGTATTTCAAGGTTGGCTCCCCGGCGTCCAGGAACGCCGGATCGACGCCTCCCACCTATCCTACGCATGCCATGACAGGCAACAATACCAGGCTACAGTAAAGGTTCACGGGGTCTTTCCGTCTTGCCGCGGGTAAGTGGTATCTTCACCACTACTACAATTTCACCGAGTCCGTTGTTGAGACAGTGCTCCAGTCGTTACGCCGTTCATGCACGTCGGAACTTACCCGACAAGGAACTTCGCTACCTTAGGACCGTCATAGTTACGGCCGCCGTTTACCGGGGCTTCGGTTGCCAGCTTCGAGCTCCCGAAGGAACTCTAACCGCCTTCCTTAACCTTCCGGCACCGAGCAGGCGTCATTCTGTATACATCCACTTTAAGTGTTAGCACAGAACTGTGTTTTTGATAAACAGTCGCTAGAGCCACTTCACTGCGCCCTTGCCTTTCATCTAATTTGCATCAAATAAATGGCCGAGGGACCCCTTATTGCGAACTTACGGGGTCAATTTGCCTAGTTCCTTAACAACGGTTCTCTCGAGCGCCTGAGGATATTCTCCTCACCTACCTGTGTCAGTTTTAGTACGGTCATGCTCTTTTGTCCCGCAGAAGCTATTTCTTGGCATCTTCGCCAGCTACTTCGGCAACATATATCGGCCTCGAGCTTGCGCAACCCACTCTTCTAGCCGTGGGATAGCCCTTGAAGATGCGTCACTTCCTTGGTTATAACCTCCAGAACATGGTGCAGGAATATTAACCTGCTGTCCATCCGCTACGCCTTTCAGCCTCACGTAAGGGGCCGACTAACCCTGGGCGGATTTACCTTCCCCAGGAAACCTTAGGTTTTCGGCGAGCAGGATTTTCACCTGCTTTATCGTTACTCATACCGGCATAATCACTAGCTGTCGCTCCACGACTCGTTACCGTATCGCTTCGTTGCTGACAGCTATGCTCGGCTACCACTAGACAAAACCCGAAGGTTTTGTCTAATCCGCAGCTTCGGTATCCTGCTTATTCCCTTTCATTATCGGTGCTGAATCGCTAGACCAGTAAGCTATTACGCACTTTTTAAATGATGGCTGCTTCTAAGCCAACATCCTGGCTGTTGGAGCGATCCAACGTCCTTAGTAACTTAGCAGGATTTGGGGACCTTAGCTGGCGATCTGGGTTGTTTCCCTTTTGACCACGAAGGTTAGCCCTCGTAGACTGACTCCCGTGATAGTCACTGTGGTATTCGGAGTTTGGTTGGGACAGGCAGGCGGGTAGCCCCCTAGTTCCCATTCAGTAGCTCTACCCCCACAGTGTAGTGGCACGAGGCTAGTCCAAAAGCTATTTCGCCGAGTACGAGATATCTCCAGGTTTGATTAGACTTTTACTCCTCCTCACAGCTCATCCCCTAACTTTTCAACGTTAGTGAGTTCGGTCCTCCAGGAACTTTTACATTCCTTTCAACCTGGCCATGAGTAGATCACCTGGTTTCGCGTCTACCACCTGCGACTGGTCGCCCTATTAAGACTCGCTTTCGCTTCGGCTCTTCTGCTGAGCAGATTAACCTTGCCACAAACGGTAACTCGCCGGTTCATTATGCAAAAGGCACGCGGTCAGCCATTGCCCATCCGAAGATGGGCCATAGGCCTCCCACTGCTTGTAGGTACACGGTTTCAGGTGCTTTTCATTCCCCTAACAGGGGTGCTTTTCATCATTCAATCGCCCTACTGGTTCACTATCGGTCGTCAAGGAGTACTTAGCCTTAGAGGGTGGGCCCCCTGGCTTCGCACGGAGTTCCACGAGCTCCGTGCTACTCTGGAGAGCAGATGGTAACGGAGGGCTTATGCTTTGGCATACAGGACTATCACCTGCTATGGTGTGACTTTCCAGACACTTTTGCTAGCGCCGCCTTTGTAACTCCTCTCTGCTTCCGCAACCCCGACCCGAAGGTCGGTTTGGGCTATATCCGCTTTCGCTCGCCGCTACTGACGGAGTCTCGGTTGATTTCTTTTCCTGATGGTAATAAGATGTTTCAGTTCCCATCGTTCGCTCGTCACGGTCTATGCATTCAACCGTGCGTAACGTCATCTGGTTGCCCAGTGACGTTGGGTTGCCCCATTCGGAGATCCCCGGTTCAAAGCTCGTTTGACAGCTCACCGAGGCTTATCGCAGCCTACCACGTCCTTCTTCGCCTCTTGACGCCAAGACATTCACCATGTACCCTTAGTAGCTTGACCACATTATTCTCTGGTTGAGATGATCAAGCCGTCGAAAACACGCTCGTTTAAATTGCGGTGTTTGAATTAGCCGTTTTATCGGCCGGGTAGCCGACAAAACGTTAAGATTCCACTTATCCTCTTATTCAATTGTCAAAGAGCAATTTTGGTCCAGGCATCTTGCCCGGACCGGCCGGTACACACCGGCGATTCCGTGGGCCTAAAGGCCTGGGACGCGAAACCCGTAACGGTTTCAGGTCCGAAGCCTTTCTTCTGCCGTTGCTCATGGAGCCGATCGGGCTCGAACCGACAACCTCCTGGTTGCAAACCAGACGCTCTCCCAGTTGAGCTACGGCCCCTTGGCCGACTTGTTCGATTCGGCCTGCTCCTAATACATTTTATCTTTGAGCCAGCTAAAAAACCACGCCAATACCGCCACGCCAAATACTATAAATCCGAGAAACTTCAGCAGCATTCTCGCCGTGACGGCTAATAACATCGGCTCAATCATTTATTTACATCACCTTTTGAGCCAGCCCAGGACCGCCGAGACCAACAAGGGAAATTTGCTTTTTAGCACTGGGCCCAGATGGATTCGAACCATCGGCCTCGTCGTTATCAGCGACGCGCTCTGCCAACTGAGCTATGAGCCCCCTTGCGGCCTGTAAAACTTACTTCCGTCAACCTATCCGCCGCCTCACGGGCCCAGCTCATCCAGAGCAAGCCCATATATTACCTTAATGTAATAACTTACATTTCCTACAATATATTATAGACGGGGTACTTTATAATTACCGCCGTTATTAGTCAAGCCAAATTTTACTACAAAATTATAATTTTATAACTCTATATATAACAACCAGTTGCATGATGTGCTGCCGCCGGCCGATAAAATTCATCTAAACATTTTTCGCTCTGATTAATATTTTACCACAAATTTCGGTCAAACGCCAATCACTTATTATTCTTTTTCCCGCTCCTTGGTTGCTTTGGCTGCTAATTTTTTATCTTATAATTTCGGGCCGTCCTGTTATTTGCCTTTTTATCATTGACTCGATGGACATAAAAGACTTATTATCACGGTAATCTTGCCCTGTTTTTTGCTCCGAAGCTCTTAAGGGAGACAGACTTATGGATCGAAGACGCTTTTTCAAATCCGCGGCGGCGACCATGGCTGGTATTTCTCTGGCGGATCTTGCCTTGCCCGCTCCAGCCGACCTGAGCTCGCAAAAAACCGCCAGGGAAAAATTTCACCTTCATTATGCCCCCCACTTCGACCAATTTATGCAATCAGCCGGTACGGATTTGCTTGATCAATTGCGCTTCATCGCGGACCAGGGTTTCTCTGCCCTGGAAGACAACGCCATGATGTCACGACCCAATGAAACCCAGGAAAGCATCGCCCGGACTATGGATTATCTGGGTCTTAATATGGGTGAATTCGTCGCCTCGCCTCCTTTCAGCGAGAGAAACTTCGTCTTGAAAGACAACGCTACCCGCCAGATGCTCAAAAATCATATCCAGCAAGCGGTGGAAACCGCCCAGCGTCTCAATACCAAATGGTGTCTGGTGGTCCCCGGACAGTTCGACAGGTCACTGGACTGGGGCTATCAAACCGCCAACGTCATTGACAATCTCAAATGGTGCGCCGAAATCTGCGCGCCGTCCGGGGCGATTATGGTGCTGGAGCCCTTGAATACCAGAATCAACCACCCGGGCGTTTTCCTCACCACCATCGCCCAGGCCTATCAAATCTGCCAAGCCGTCAACAGCCCTTCCTGCAAGATTCTCGATGATTTATATCATCAGCAGATAACCGAAGGCAATTTGATCTACAATATCGATATGGCCTGGGACCAGATCGCTTATTTTCACTTGGGCGACAATCCCGGCCGCCATGAGCCGACCACCGGTGAAATAAACTATAAAAACATCTTCCGTCATTTATACCAGAAAGGCTACCAGGGTGTGCTGGGGATGGAGCACGGCCAGAGCCGGCCCGGCAGGGACGGCGAATCTGCCGTGATCGCCGCTTATCGCTGGTGCGACAACTTTGAAACTTAAAAAACCATATTTCCTAAAGGATTATGGACTCTTTTAATGGTAAGGAACCGAATATGAACCAGAAAAATTCTAATAGATTGAGCAGGTCATTTTCCCGCCGAGATTTCCTCAAAACCACCGCCGCGGTATCGCTCTCGACCCTGGCCGCCCGGACCGCCGGTCTTTATGCCGACTCCGGCAGTCAGACTCTGCGAGTAGGATTAATCGGATGCGGCGCACGCGGCACCGACGCCTTGAAGAACTGCCTCGATTCCTCGCCCGATATCGAAGTGGTAGCTATGGGCGACCTCTTTCAGGACCAACTGGACACCTCACTCACTAATATCAAAAATAAAATGGCTGCCCTTGCCGAAAAGACCGTCAAGGTCACCCCCCAACAGTGTTTCGTCGGTTTCGACGCCTACCAAAAAGTCATCGATTCCGACGTGGACCTGGTTATCCTTGCTACTCCCCCCCACTTTCGTCCGCTGCACTTGCGGGCCGCCGTCCAGGCGGGAAAACACGTCTTCATGGAAAAACCCGTTGCCGTGGACCCCGTGGGCGTCCGCTCGGTTATCGAATCCGCCCGCTTAGCCAAAGAAAAGAAACTGGCCATCGTCGCCGGAACCCAGCGGCGTCATCAAAATCATTATCTCGAGATTATCAAACGCATCCACAACGGCGACATCGGCGAGATTGTCGGCGCTCAATGTTACTGGTGCCAGGATAATCTGTGGATCGATAGGGCAAAGAAAAACTTCGCCGACCGGCAAAGCCTCGGCTACAGTGACATTGAATACCAATGCCGCACCTGGCTGTTCTTTACCTGGCTCTCCGGCGATCACATTGTGGAGCAGCATGTGCACAATATTGACGTGGTCAACTGGGCGCTGGGCAGTCACCCCACCGAGTGCATGTCGCTGGGCGGCCGACAGGTCAGGACGGGTCCGGAATTCGGCAATGTTTTTGACCATTTCGCCACCGAGTATGTTTACCCCAACGGCGTGCGGTCGCTTAGCTTATGCCGGCAGACCGACGGCTGTACTAATCGCGTATGTGAACGGATTATGGGAACGAAAGGCCTTGCCTTCCTTGATATGTCCAGTGGTTATATTACCGGCCCGAACGCCTACAAGTTTGAAGGTCCAGCCCATGACCCCTTGATCCAGGAGCACGCCGATTTAATCAGCAGTATTCGCAGTGGCCAGCCGTTAAACGAGGCTGTCCGGATTGCCGAGAGCACCCTCACCGCTATTATGGGCCGGATGAGCGCCTATACCGGCAACGCCCTGAAATGGGACTGGGCCATGAACGCCTCCAAGCTGGACCTTACCCCGCCGAAGTATGAGCTTGGCCCCCTGCCGGACGCCCCACCAGCCGTCCCCGGCCAGACGCAGTTGATTTAAGATACCCGTTTGTCTTTGAAGCCTTGTAGGGGCACAATAACATTTTCCGGGGCAATGCCCTGGAATTTAAATATGAACCGCAATCTATTATTCAAATGCTTATCGGGTGACAAATATAGCCAATTTATTACCCGACTCGGATTTTATTGATAATTTAGTTCGTTAATTTTAACTCAACAACAACTTCTCCAACTTTATCCCTCCAAATATCGACTATTACGCTTTGCTTCTGCATTGCTTTATAGATCGCAAATTCATAGTCTAAATTTGTATAGACCTCTTCACCGTTGATTCGGCGAATAATATCCCATATTTTTATTCCAGCCTGCTCAGCAGGACTGTTTGGTTCAATAATTGTTGCATAAATTCCGTCCGTTATTCCTGCTTGTGCAGCGGGGATATTTGATTGGGATTTATCATAAGCACCATCTTTAATACTCCATCTAGTATCCATTTCATCAGGAAAATATTCTCTCGTATATATGCCTGTCTTGGGTACGGGATAAAAATCTTCAGTGTATAGACCTGTTTGGGGGAAATAAAAGTTTTCCACCAATTCTATAATATCTGTATTCAACGTCTTGTTAAAAATTCTTATTAAACCAGGACCGTCTATGGGTTTATTGGGTTCGATACTAAGTATGACTTTTTTTATAGCTTCTGTGCCAAATCTATCTTCTATAACTAAAAACAATCCCAAGCCGGCATCATAATAATCAACATTCGTTCTCGGCAAATTTGGTGCGCTTATGACTCTTCTAGGGTTTAAAGGATCGGGGGTATATTGGGACCATGTAAACAAATCCTTTCCAATTTCACATAGCCGTAAAAAAGGATGTTCATGTACATCAAATTCAATCCTTGCTAAAGGAATATGCCCTCTATTAAAACTACTATCGGAGATAGTTACTTTATGAGCCAAATAGCCTGCATAGTTAGCGAAACCATCCCGGAACCAGCGGGTATAATTCATCTGCTCATGTTGGATGCCGTCTGTTTCCCATTGATAATCATTTAAAACCGGTAGGCGATCACAAGGCCGGTCTAAAGAAAGTTCCACAATCTCGTGTATAAAAGAATAGGGGTACATGTTTTTGGCAGTAATTGCCTCGCAGGACGCATCATTCCTTTGGACGTACAATATCATGCCATACACAAGTCCGCCGGCTTCCACAAACTGACCTTCATCAAACCATCCAATCGTGTCCTTCCAAACCAAATATACCCGGATTTGCTTAAAAACCATTTCAAATCCCGTTAGGTCCCGCAGATAAGAAAACTGTTTGTCAATTTGCCGGGCAATGCAATGGGCCTGAGTTTCCAAATTATCCTGATAGTAAACTACGATATTGCCAAGCTCAGTTGTGCCGGCGAATTCCTTATCCTGTAGAAGTTTTTGCTTTAACTGTTCGGCGAAAGGCATTTCGGGGCACGGTCCTTTATTTACGCGGTACTCAACTGTTCTGCATCCCGCAATTATCCCCAGACTAAAAGCTAATAGTAAAGGCTTCACTTCTTTAAGCATCGTTAGTTCTCTAAGGATTTCGTACCGGCGTTTAGTGCTCGTTATTTTGTAAGTTTTATGGGGTAAAAAGCGTTTTTTTTAAAAAACTTATTGAGCGTAAAAAAAAGGAATTTTGGGTCAAAAAAAAGGGCTTCAGACACTAAAAAATGACAATTTTGCGCACGAAATAGCCAAATTTTCACCGTTTCGTCAGATAAATTCGCGTTTTTTGCCTGAAAATCACATTTTTGCGCAGCGTTTAACGCCTCTAAACGGCTGTTTAGGCTATTTATTTTCTGACAAGGGAGCAGCGGGCTCCGCGGTCAAGACCACCGGCGGACCGACAATCTGCAATACCACCACGCTATCGTAGGGGTCCGGTTTCTCCGTGGGCAGGGTGATTACCAGTGATTTTTCATCTTGGGCAAGGGCAAGTTTAGTTTGGGCTGGATCGCCCAGTAAATACGCCCCATTTATCTTATTTTTCAACAGCGGCACGTTCAATTTACCGTCCGTCGGCCAATCGAATACATGCAGGTAAACCGCCCCTTCTTTGGTCGTGCATCTGCCCCAGGGCAAGGCGGCAAAACAACTTGCGCTGCTGCCGTAAATCGATTCGCCGTTGGTCTGGAGCCATTTACCGATTGCCTGTAGGCGTTCTACGCTCGCCTGCGGGATAATCCCTTCGCTCGTCGGCCCGACGTTCAGCAGGTAATTGCCCCCCTTGCTGACGATATCCACCAGATTATGTATGAGTTGCCGCGTAGATTTCCAGTTGTTGTCGCCCTTTCGGTAGCTCCAGGTGTCGTTCATCGTCATGCACACCTCCCAGTCGTGCCCGGGGATGCCGGTAGCGGGTATCTCCTGCTCCGGCGTACCGTAGTCGCCGTTGTCCTGTTTGCGCTTGCCCACCCGATTATTGATGATGATATTGGGGTCGAGACCGCGAACGTAGGCCTCGAGGTCATCGCCGAGCTGACTGGTCCAGGTGTCCTGCCATTCGCCGTCGAACCATAACGCCCCGATTTTACCGTAGTTATGGACCAATTCGCCAAGCTGATTCTTCATATAAGTTACATAGCGGCTGAAGTCGGCGCCTTCGGGGCTGCGCTGGTCCCACTTCTGCCGGGGCAGGTAATCGGGGTGATGCCAATCCATTATCGAGTGATACCAGCAGATAGGCATGCCCTGGCGATGACACTCATCCGCCAGCTCCTTCAGCACGTCCCGGTGGAAGGGTGTCGCGTCCATAATGTCGTAATTGGTATATTTGCTGTCGAACATGCAGAAGCCGTCGTGGTGCTTGCTGGTGATGACGATGTACTTCATCCCCGCCGCCTGGGCGAGACTGACCCATTGCCGGGCGTCAAACTGGGTGGGATTGAACTGCCCGGCGAGGGGTTCGTAATCCTTAACCTGGATGCCGGCGTAGTGCATCAGCCATTCAGCGGCGCCATTATAACTTTTACCCTGCCACTCGCCGGCGGGTACGGAATATATCCCCCAGTGGATGAACATGCCGAACCGCCCCTGCCGCCACCACTTCATCCGCTGGTTGCGCTGGGCGGCGGTCTCTTTGACGGCGGTCTCCTGGGTGCAGGACCTGGCTTCTGATGCGCAATCCGCGGCATAAATTAACTGCAATCCTGATAAAAGGATACAGCATAGCGTAAATATGACTTTCTTTAACATAAATAACGGCCTTTCAGAGACATTCTATTATAGTGTTCCCGGCGACTCACCAGCCCAATCGCGGCGTCTGCTCAGCGAACGAAGAAATCGACGACACCCTCAGCGACGGCGTGGGCGAGCCGGCTGCGATACCAGGCGGCGTTCAATCGGCGGGCGTCGGTCAGGTTGGTCAGGAATCCGCATTCCACCAAAACCGCCGGGCGGGAATGGTTATCCAGGACTCTCAGTTGCTGGGCGCGGATCTCACGATTACCGATGCCGTAGCGCTGCAGGGCGGCTTTAATACAGCGAGCTGCCTGCTTACTTTGATTCGAGGCGGTAGTGCCCACCAGCACCGTGGCCCCGTCAATGTAGCCCTTTTTTGAGGAATCAGCATGGATGGAGACGAAGAGGTCCGCACGGGTCCGCTCGGCGATGGCTGCCCGCTCATCCAGCTCAATAAAACGGTCGTCACTGCGGGTCATAATTACATCAGCACCCTGCTGGTCCAATAAGTCCGCTATCTGCCAGGCGATGTCTAAAACGATAGTCTTTTCCGGCAGGGATGATAATCCCCGAGCCCCCGGGTCTTTGCCGCCGTGGCCGGGATCGACCACTATCGTCAGGCCGCGGAGCATACCGGAAGAAGGCCCTCTTTCCGTCGGGGCAGAAGGCGGATGGGGATATTCATGCCGCGGTACCGGCGGTAAATGCGGGATATCTACATGGGTGATGCGGGGCGGAGCGGTGGGTTTAGGAGGTACGCAGGCAGTTACGCCCAGCAGTACCGAAAAGCCGGTCAACAACAAGAATAATTTATTTAACCGGAAGCTATCGAACATAATTACGGTATTCACCGGCAGGTCAGGTTTTATGGGGCGTTTTCCTGGTATTTGCGGCGGGCCTCCTCCAGCAGGCCAAAGCCCTCGTTCCATTCGTCCAGTTTGGTTACATTATTCTGCCGGGCAATGAGCATAAAACGATCATAAACGCTGTCAAAACCCTCCGGCATCGGCCAGTATGCCCCGGTTTCATCCGCCTGACGGCTCAGCGGCTGCCACTGCCGCAGGAAGGCATACAGCACCGGCAACTGGGCCAACCGGACGCGGTTGAGCAGGTCGGGATTATCCGCTACTTTTTCCTCGGCAAGGTGGAAATAGTACCAGCTTTTGCTCAAATTGGCAAAAGAAAGAAATTTCGGTGGGTCGGATTTAAACGAAGGCAGGCAACCCAGGTAATCACCGCCGGCCTCGACGGCGTAGTGCATTATCTGGATATAGGCGGCGATCTCCGGGGCGGCGGGGCCGAAATAACCGGTGAGAAACTCGTCGATTAACCGGTTTGCGTCGAGCGAGGGATTCCAGAGCAGCTTAGCCAGCAGCCAGGCCCGCAGTTGCGCCATTTCCGTGCCGTGGGCGTTATAGGCCCCCTGCTCAAAGATGCCCTTTACCCCATTCTCGACAAAGAAACGGATGTTCGGGGCGAGGACCCGCAGGTTGGGATGCGGCTGAAAGTATTGGCGGAAATTGGTGGTGTAATCCCAGATATACAGGCGATTGCAGATTTTAGACCACCCGGCCAGATCCTCGGCGAAAGCGCGGTTCCGCTCGTCGGACAGCGGTTTGCTGAAAGAACACTCGATACTGCATAAACGAATAATGACGTTGGGGCGAGGCCTCACATGCCGGGGTGGTTTGCGGGTGTATTGATAGGCGATGGTGTCGATGGCAAGGTAAGGAAATTCACCTTCGAGGTCGGCGGCGACGGAATTGACAAAACGCAAGAGCGAGCCGGACGGCGAGCCTTCTTCTTCATCGATGGCCCTGCAACTCAGACACTGACAGTTGCCTCGCCAGTCGTTCTGGGAAACGGAGACAATGGAGGCTTCCGGGTCGTCGCGGAGCCATTGTTTGATGTTTTTTATCATCTCCTGGCGCATATCCTCGTTGGTCAGGCACAGTTGGGAGCGGGTGCCGGTACGCTTGCCGTTAATCAGACTGAACCATTCGGGGTGGGCGTCGAAATACTTTTCGGCGGGGATGAGTTTTTCGAAGGAGTGGACGTGCCGGCCGGCGTATTTGACTCGGCCGCCATGCCGGGCGTCGAGGCGGGAGTTTCGGCCGCCGTTGATTTTATTACGAGCAGCAAAGTCGGCGTCGAAGGTGTCGTACCAGAAGACGTGGCGATATTCCAACGGCGGCTGATAAGTTAAATCGATGGTGCCAAGCTGAATGGTCGGGGTATGCGGAATGAAACTGACGGCGGGAGTAAACCAGCGGCAGCCGAGGTAATCTTCGAGGAAGGTATAGACCGCGTAAAGAGTGCCGCGGGGCGACGGGCCGGCAAGGATCAGGCCCTGGGGAACGGTCTTAATGACGATGGAATCCGGGCCCAGGTGAGCGACGGAAAAATTGGGGTCCACGGCGCGGGCGGCGGCTTCGCCGACCAATAAAGCAATCATCCCGCCGGATGGTTTGCCGACGAGTGAGAAATCCCCGCCGGTAATCTGGTGGAGAAAGCCGGCCAGCTCTTGAGCGGCGAATTGCTGCGGTGCGTCAGCGGCGGGATCGACCACGACCTCGGCATTCGACCGGCCAGCCTGGGCAATGAGCAGGGTCTGGCCGATGAGCTGGGCGGATGAACAAAGGAAAAAACCCAAGGCGAAGCAGGCGATTATTTTCGATATCGTTTTCTTCATGATTAACAAATTCCATTTTTACCAAAAAACCGGTTGAAAAACCAGAGGGTCTTCGACCCGTTCTCCCAGCAGGGCGAAAGTAAAACGGCGCGATTCATCGCACCCTATCAGGAACAAACAAAGTCAGCCTCTATTATTACCGGCGGTGTTCCAAAATCGCGCTAATATTTTTGGGGTTTTTAAGCAGGTGAACGGCGCAAGTTATTATAGGAAAGAGAGATAAAAAATTTTGCAAAAAGTTATAATTTGCCGATATATAGTGTCAAAAGTGCGCTGCCAAATCGGATGTAGGGGTACAATTGAGAGAGAAAAATAGCGAAGAAAAATATTTTTCACACCCAGGCGCAGAAAGAAAAAAATTAAGAACCTTTTTTATAAACCTCGTTGGGGTCGTAAACCGGCTGGGCGATAAACTCCAATTCACCGGCGACGCCGTGCTTGAGCCGACGGTAAAAGCAGGATTGGTAGCCGGTATGACACTGGCCGGCGTCAACCTCAACCTGCAAAACCAAGCAGTCCTGGTCGCAATCGACGAGAATCTCCCGCACCTGCTGGACGTGACCGGACTGCTCACCCTTACGCCAGAGCTTCTTCCGCGAACGGCTGTAATAAACGGCTCGGCCGGTGGCGATGGTTTCTTTAAGCGATTCCAGATTCATATAGGCAACCATCAAAACCTGACCGGTATCAGCATCCTGGGCGATAACCGGGATCAGGCCGTGCGAGTCAAATTTGGGGGTAAAGGAAGTGCCGAGCTCAATTTCTTTGGCGGTGGACAATTTATAACCTCCAAATAAGAATAAGATGGTGCGATAAATCACACCCTACATCAATAAATACGAAATCCGAATATCGAAATCCGAAATAATTTTAACCGCGAATGAACGCGAATGAACGCTAATAAACGCTAATAAAAGAAGAATTATAGACAGGATTAACAGGATTTACAAGTATATATCAGAAATCAAAAATTAAAAACTCGCCTCGCTTCGCTCTCGCCTAGCTTTGCAACGGCGAAGCTGGCGTCGAAGCGGGTCAAATACACATATTAAAAATAAAATATGTTCCTTGATATAATTAAAAGTTAAAAATTATTTCCTTATTCCTAGATTGATATAATAGCGAAAGAAAAAGATGGCCGCGTCGCCCTGCTCGGCGTGATATTTATGGTATAAGCCCAAATTGGCGTGTCGCTGGTATGGTTACAAAAAGTTTTCCCCTGCGGCTATGACTTGTCGGCGCGGGCGGTGTTGATGATGACCGGAGGACAGACGCCGAAATAATTCTGCTGGATGTCGGTAAAACCGGCTCTTTCGAGCAAACGTGCGAAACGCCGGCGGTCGCAGTGATGGACGTGCTTCTCCACTAAAACGACACAAACCTCAAAGATAAAATACCCGAACGGGTCGTCACGCGAGCCGTCAATCAAAACTAATCGGCCGCCGTCTTTGAGAACGCGGCGCATCTCGCGGACGGCCTGCTGCTGGCGTGGATAATGGTGAAAAGAATTGCAGCAGGTAACTACGTCGAAATAATTATCCTCAAAGGGCAGACGCTCGGCGTCGCCGACCTGAAAATTAAGGCATCCGGCCAGTCCCGCCAGTGCCGTTTTCTCGCGGGCGTTGGCAATCATATTATCGGAGATATCCACACCCTCGATCCGCTCCACCAGTCGCGGTATCCGGGCGCAACGTAGGGCTAAAGTGCCCGTGCCGCAGCCAACATCCAAAAGGCGGGCCCGACACAGGCCACGACGTTTCCATTGTCTAAGCAAAGCCAATACCCGATCGTGGGTCGGCCGAAACAGAAGAATATTGAGGAAATCCCGATCATAATGATCAGCCCACTGCTGAAAGTGCAGATGAGAGGAGTCTTTCCAGAGATGATGAGTTTTTATCTTCAAGGCCATTACATTACTCATTGAAAAATCATGGAAACCTTCGAGCAAATTCGAAGCATGAAATCCGAAATCCGAAACAAATTCAAAATTTAAAACCTAAAGGTTCAAAACCAAAATCCCCGCCGACATGATGGTTGGTTTTAGATATTTGAACTTCGTCCATTAAAAATGGCATCGAATTTCGATATTCGGAATTTTTATGTAGTTTGAGGGACCTCGGCAGTTTTTTCCTTCTTTTTATCCGGCTCATCATCCTTGACACTAAAGCCTTCAAAACCGAGACACTCACCCTTGGGAACCACCTTGATAAGGTTCTGACCCTTAAACTGGCCGCGGAGAATGGATTCACTCAAGGGGTCCTCGACGAACCGCTCAATAGCCCGACGCAAGGGGCGTGCGCCAAATTCCTGATCGTAGCCTTTATCGATGAGAAAAGCCTTGGCCTCGTCGGAAAGCTCCAGCTTCAAGCCCTGCTCCGCCATCCGCTTGTAAACCTTCTTCAACTCGTACAGGACAATAATCTGAAGGTCCTCACGGGAGAGCGATTTGAAGACAATGACATCGTCCAAACGGTTGAGAAACTCCGGCCGAAAGTGCCGCTCCACCTCTTTTTGCAGCATATCCTTCATTTTTTCGTAGTTGGCCTCCGGGGTCCGCTTGCCAAAACCAAAGCCGGCCTGGTTCTTTATCAGCTCGGCGCCGATATTGCTCGTCATAATCAAAATGGTATTGCGAAAATCCACATGCCGGCCGAAACTGTCGGTGAGCCGACCTTCCTCCATTATCTGCAGGAGCATGTTGGTGACGTCCACGTGGGCTTTTTCGATCTCGTCGAGCAAAACCACAGCGTAGGGGCGACGGCGGATACGCTCGGTAAGCTGGCCGCCCTCTTCGTAGCCGACGTAGCCGGGCGGGGCGCCCACCAGTCGGGAAACATTGTGCTTCTCCATGTATTCACTCATATCAAGCTGGACCAGAGCGTCCTCATCGCCGAACAAGAACTCCGCCAGGGCGCGGGCCAGTAAAGTTTTGCCTACGCCGGAGGGACCAATGAAAATAAAACTGCCCATCGGCCGATTGGGGTCCTTCATGCCGCTGCGGGAACGACGGACACTCTTGGAGACGGCACTGATGGCCTCGTCCTGACTGACGACACGCTTGTGCAGCTCCGCCTCCAACTCCAAGAGGCGAACCGCTTCCTCCTTCTCCAGACGGGTCAGGGGTACGCCGGTGATGTTGCTGACGACCTCGGCGATAACCTCCTCGTCAACGACGCCGTCAATCTGATTGCTCGACTCGCGCCATTTCTGCTGCATTTCATCTTTCTTCTGCACGGTCCGCTGAGCCTCGTCGCGGAGGTCGGCGGCCCGCTCGTAATCGGCGTTCTTAACGGCCTCGTCCTTCTCGATCTGGAGTTTTTCAATTTCCTTTTCCAGCTCGGTAAGGTCCGGCGGTTTGGTCATACATTTAAGTCGAACGCGAGCGCCGGCCTCGTCGATGACATCAATAGCCTTGTCGGGCAGGCAACGGCCGGTAATGTACCGGCTGGAAAGCTCCACAGCAGCGGAAAGGGCATTATCGAGCATCCTGACCCGGTGGTGAGCCTCATAGCGGTCACGCAAACCGATGAGAATCTCCAGGGTCTCCGATTTGGTGGGCGGCTCAACAATGATGGTCTGGAACCGCCGCTCCAGGGCGCTGTCCTTTTCGATGTATTTGCGATATTCGTCCAGGGTGGTGGCCCCGATACACTGGATCTCGCCGCGGGAAAGGGCGGGCTTGAGGACGTTGGAAGCGTCGATGGCCCCCTCGGCGCCGCCGGCACCCACGAGGGTATGCAATTCGTCAATAAAGAGGATAACATTCTTGGCCCGGCGGACCTCATTCATGACCGCCTTGATCCGCTCTTCAAACTGACCGCGATACTTGGTGCCCGCAACCATCATCGCTAAATCCAAGACGACAATGCGGCGATTGGAGAGCAGCTCCGGGACTTCTTTCTTAACGATGTTCTGGGCCAGGCCTTCGACAATAGCCGTCTTGCCGACGCCGGCTTCGCCCAAAAGCACCGGATTATTCTTGGTCCTGCGACAGAGAATCTGGATGACCCGCTCGATCTCGTTCCGCCGGCCAATGACAGGGTCCAGTTGACCCTGCACGGCTAATTCCGTCAAATCCCGGCCGAAACTGTCCAGGGCGGGCGTCTTGCTCTTGCCAGCCTTGGCTCGGTCGGTAATGCCGCTTTCGACGGCCGGGGCACTGTCAGCAGCCTCCATACCCGCTCCCAGCAGATTGAGCACCTCCTCGCGGACCTCGTCCAGCTTCAAACCCAGGTTCATAAGCACCTGAGCGGCGACACCCTCACTCTCCCGCAGCAGACCCAGGAGCAAATGCTCCGTGCCCACGTAATTGTGGTTGAGGGCACGGGCCTCCTCAATGGCGTATTCGATAACCTTTTTCGCCCGGGGAGTCTGGGGAAGCTTACCCATGGTAACCATGTCCGGACCACTCTTGACAAGCTTTTCCACCTCCAGGCGAACCTTCCGCAGGTCAACATCCATGTTCTTGAGCACATTGGCACCCACACCACTGCCCTCTTTAACCAGGCCCAGCAGGATGTGCTCCGTGCCGATGTATTCATGGTTGAAACGCTGGGCCTCCTGGTTAGCCAGGGCCATCACCTTACGGGCCCGGTCAGTAAATCTCTCAAACATTACCATACTCCAAGGGTTATGAAATTAATCAAAACTCAATATATTCTATTCTATTATGGAATTATAATCAAATATCGGCTAAAAAGAAGGCAGAATTTCGCTCTAACCAGTTTTGCAGCAAATAAATATAATTATCACCCCTTGATTTCAATATTGATAATACAGAGCAGAGGCGGCCCGCGGTCGATAGGAAAACACCCGGTGCGGCAACCAAAGTGTAGGCCGCAGGAAAGATTACCAAGATAATCTGGACAGCCTGTAACTAGCTCAAGTGCAGCCAATCGGCGATTATCGGGGCGTATTTGACAATCAAACCCGCAAATACGACCGAGACCATACTCATCAGCTTGATAAGGATGTTAAGACTGGGGCCGGAGGTGTCCTTGAAGGGATCACCCACGGTGTCACCGACGATGGAAGCCTTGTGGTTAGCGGAACCTTTGCCGCCCAGCTCACCCGTCTCAATATATTTCTTGGCATTATCCCAGGCGCCGCCGGCGTTGGCCATAAAGATTGCCATGGCAAACCCGCAGGTCAAGCCGCCCGCCAATAAACCCATCACGCCCGGCACGCCTAAAATCAAACCGACTACTACCGGTACTACCAAAGCCATTAACGAGGGGATAATCATTTCTCTCTGGGCACCAGCGGTGGAAATAGCTACACAGCGGGCGTAATCGGGCTTGCCGGTACCTTCCATAATGCCGGCAATCTCCTTGAACTGACGGCGGACCTCCAAGACCATGGCATAAGCGGCCCTGCCGACCGCCTCCATCGTCATCGCGCAGAACAAAAATACCAGCATAACGCCGGCAAACATGCCGCATAAGACGCGGGGATTCATCAGGGTTACCTCGTAAAATGTCATAAACTGATTGAGCGAGGCTTTGGTGGTATTTACCAACTGAAAGACGTGCTTACTAACGGAAATGCTGCCATCCTGGACATTTTCATCATTCGGCGCTGACAGGCTGGCAAGCAATATATCCTTATTAAACTGCGTATTGGTCTTGGCGACCCCCTTGGCCAGCGACAGGTCCATCAGGCACTCAGCGTTGATAACCGCACTATTTCCTTCACCGGTAATGGAAATCACCTCGGCCCATTTGTTATGGCCCATATAATAAACCTGCTGGGCTTTAACCGCCGTGTTCTGATTAATCAATTCACGGATGTACTGCGCTGCCTGGCGATGCTGACCGACGCGAATCTCTTCAATATAAGCCGCTAACAAGGCCAAAGCCGTCAGGGCCGCGGAACCAATGGCAAAACCCTTGCCGGTGGCGGCGGTGGTGTTGCCCAGGCTGTCCAGGGCATCGGTGCGTTTGCGGACATAAGGTTCCTGAGCGGTCATTTCGGCATTGCCGCCGGCGTTATCCGCTATCGGGCCATAAGCATCGGTGGCCAAAGTAATTCCCAAAGTAGCCAGCATCCCCACCGCAGCAATCCCTACGCCATATAGACCTAAAGAAAATTCTTCAAAACCGCCGGCAAAGGCAAAGGCTAACAGGATGGCTATGATGATGGTAAACAGGGCGGCCCAGGTGCTTTTCATTCCCGTGGCGATACCCGCGATGATTACCGTAGCCGGACCGGTCTGGGACTGATTGCTTATCCGTTTGGTGGGGCTGTATTCATAACTGGTATAATATTCGGTACTCTTGCCGATAATAATTCCGGCAGCCAACCCGGCAACCACCGAGAGTGAAATCCCCCACCAACTGACACCTTCAATATCACGTAGCAAAATCCAACTTAATAAAAATGTCCCCCCGACAATCAGGATGCTGCTGCCGTTGATACCCCGGCTTAAGGCGCTGAGCAGCTCCTTCATGGTAGCGTCTTCCTTGGTGCCGACCAGACGGATACCGATAATACTCATGAAAATGCCGATTCCCGCCAGGACCATGGGCAAGGCGATCATTTTCGCCTGGGCAACCTCCAAAGCGGCGCCGGATAAGGTTCCCAGCGAAGCAACAGCCGCTACCCCCAGGGCGGCGGTGGCCAGAATCGAGCCGCAGTAACTTTCATACAAGTCGGCTCCCATACCCGCTACGTCACCGACGTTATCGCCGACATTATCCGCAATGGTGGCCGGATTACGCGGGTCATCCTCCGGAATGCCCGCCTCGACCTTGCCGACCAAGTCGGCACCGACATCGGCAGCCTTGGTGTAAATACCACCGCCGACACGGGCAAAGAGTGCCTGAGAACTGGCACCCATGCCGAAACAAAGCATAACCACGGTAATCTCCACCAGGTCCATGTGAAAACCGGGGATAAAGGCAGGAGCGATCTTGGCGAGGATCAAAAACCACATGGTAATATCCAGCAAACCAAAACCAACCACGACCAAACCCATGACGGAACCGGCGTGAAAAGCTACCTGTAATCCGTTATTGAGACTTTCCTTAGCGCCCTGGGCGGTGCGGTTGCTGGCCATGGTGGCGGTCTTCATACCCAAAAAACCACACAGACCGCTGAAGAAGCCGCCTGTCAGAAAGGCGACAAAAACCAGCTTATTCTGCACCCCGATCTGTCCCATCCACCAAAGAACGGCACTAACAACAACAAAGAAAAAGAAGACCACGGTATATTGCCGTTTGAGATAGGCCATGGCGCCCTCGCGAACGTACTGGGCGATCTCCTTCATCCGGTCATCACCCTCGGCGGCACGGGCTACCTCCTTGTACATTTTGTAGGCATACCATAACGCAAAAAGAGAACCCAGCGGCGCCAGCCACCAGATAAAAGGAATAACGATGCCACGGCTTTCGACCACCGGCGTCCCGGAGTCCGATACCGCCGGATCGGGGGCGACATCCTGACCAAAGGCATTGGTCACCAGAATAATTGCCAAAATAACCAGCAATACATACCAGCGCTTAATAACCGTTAGCTTATCCACTTCAATCTCCTTTCGCAGACGTCTGTCAAATTCACCATCGCCCAGATGGTACTAAGCAAGAAAAAGGCACGAAAATACTCTCTACCGGGAATTATCCCCCCTCCTCGCCTTCGTAAATCGTGCTTATTATACCTTTGCCTTACCTGACTTTAAAATAAGAATCAGCGTCATAAATATCGCCATGAAAACGGTGACCCAAGCTTTATGGGTAATAAAGACCAATTATTCCCTTAAAACCTCTTCATTAATTTGTCTTTCTTGAAAACGCCCTGATAAATAACCAACAATGGATATCTTGCTTAACGATTAAACTCCTGTATCCTGGTTGATTTTCGATTGCGACGACGCTTTTTCTCCGAAGGCTTTTCATAATAACTGATTTTCTTGATATCCTTGATAACACCTTCTTTTTCACACATTTTCTTGAACCGCTTCATCATCTGTTGAATCGACTCGCCGCCTCTAGCTTTGACCTTGACCATTAAAGCACACCATCCTTAATTTTTCCGCAAAATTTTTTATAAATATAACCGATTAACAATCAAGAACTTATATCATCAATCTTTTGGCTTTCCATACCAATATTTATCGGCGTAAAAGTATCAAAGATGTGTAAGTTTATATAAAATCTTTGTAACTTCAAGTAAAATCCACGCCAATAATGTTGTAACTGACCATAAATTTAAAGGATAAATGAGAATTATATTACCAATATGTATGATGAGCACTTATTATATTGCTTTTATGGTATATCATTCCGGATATTTTACATATCCTCTGTAATAACAAGATGTTAGGAGTATTACCATGGATCGGAACAACAGCATTACCTCCTGTCAGATATCCATCAGGGTCCGATACTGTGAAGTGGATCGGCAAAACGCGGTGCATCACAGCGTGTACCCCGTCTATTTTGAGATGGGCAGGACGGAACTACTCAGGATAAACGGATTGGATTATAAAAGCCTGGAAGATGAGGGGGTGCTGCTGGTGGTAGCCCGGCTGGAATGCCGCTATCGCAAGGCGGCTCACTATGACGATGAATTGATGTTAACCACTACCCTGAGCCGGGCTGACAAGGCCCGGCTGGAACATAAATATGAGCTAATACGACCGGCAGATAATCAGTTAATCGCCCAAGGCAGTACCATTCTGGTTCATATAGACAAGTCGGGTAAGCTCCAACCGATGCCACAATTTCTCACGCCGGTGTGAATATAACAGATTCATGGGCTAATTATCGTAAACTCCATAGGTCAAAAGGCACCCCCCTCTCTTCACATAACTCTCGTAATATCAATTAGTTGCAACAACAAGACCGCTTTATCGAAACCTATGATGATAAAAAGCATAAATAGTTAATAATAAGAAACGATAAAATTCTTGCATTTTGCCCCTCTTCGGGTTACAATTTGTTTGTTGGTGTAGCATTTATAAGTCGATTATTCATTAGCAGTTATTAAATTGAATCTTCTCGACCATTATAAAAGAAATAGCCTTATCCAACCACAACGGCGGGAGAGCTACAGATGGAGATGACGTTGGTGACTTTTGACAGCAAGGGAGAACGCAAAGAAATCCCTATCAACAACGGCGTATCCATAATCGGCAGGCGACCGGATTGCGATCTTCAAGTAGCCAAAGGACTTATTTCCCGCAAGCATTGTCGTATAGTCCGCAGAGATGATGGATTTTATGTGCAGGACCTGGGCAGCACCAACGGGACATTCGTCAATCAAGAGCGGGTGATGGAAGCCTCCATCAAAGCCGGCGATCGCCTTTCGCTGGCTAATGTATCATTTACCGTGCGCATAGATGGCAAGCCCCGTGATATCCCTGCCCCCCAGCGACCGACAGAAAAAGGAACCATACACGGTCCCGATGATACGACAATAACGAAATCCAGCGGCGAAAGTCAGACGCTAACGGGGACAATCAGCAAACATGACTCTAATACCCTGCCGGAAGGCCTCGTTGATGACGATCCTGACCCGGATGATAGCGCATTATAAATCCGGTTAAAACATTCCTAAGCTCGTCCACACATCCCGGTAATCAAAGTAAAAAGAATAATGGGCCGGGGTGGATTCGAACCACCGTAGGCTTACGCCAACGGGTTTACAGCCCGTTCCCTTTAGCCACTCGGGCACCGACCCCTATAAGTCAATCCGTTCTCCGCATTACTACGCAAGATAAATCGGCAAAATCATCAAATAAAACCCGCCAATTACCAGCAAAATTTTAAATTGCGGAAAATATAAGCCGATCTTTAACGTTATAATCTACCTCAGATTATGGGATAAAGCAAGTGCCGGATTAATAAAATAGGAAAAAACCTACCGAGGGAAATAACCGTGGATATGAACACCTAAGCGGTTCGAGGTTAATCAGTTGACAGCAACGATATACTGGTTTAAAGTTCCGCGAGAGAAGCCGGGCGATTAGCTCAGTTGGCTAGAGCGCCTGCCTTACAAGCAGGAGGCCACAGGTTCAAGTCCTGTATCGCCCATTTCCCACCCGAAAGGTTTCCACCGTATTTGCAATGTATGATTGGGCAAAACCCACTCAATTATTAAGAGAGAACCTTTTAAGCTGTATTTACCGAAAATAAGAGATATTAAAAAATATAATATGTCAGGAATGAGGCGAAATAACTAAAATTATGTCTGCAAATACCATCGTAGATAATCACATATCCACCCAAAACCAGCTTCTGGATATACCATCAGATCGGCGACAGCGGCGTAAAAGCATGCGGGTTTCCCTGGTAGAAGGCGCCTGCGCCATGGTGCTGGTAGGATCAGTGGAAACATTTTATATCCCCTACCTCAACGCTATGGGGGCAACCCATTTACAAATCGGGCTGGGAGTCAGTCTTCCGGCGTTGGCCTCGGGCATCGTGCAACTGCTGATACCAATGGCCCTGGAGAAAAACAGCAGCCGAAAGAAATTGACCATTTTGATGGTCTTCAGCCAGGCATTGTGCTTTATCCCCTTCGGCTTAATGTGCCAGCTTAAGGTGAACTGGGCGGTCTGGCCAGCCATCGCCGCTTTTATCGTCTCGGCAATATCCGGCAATATCGGCGGGTCCGTCTGGGCCGACTGGATGGGACATATAGTGCCGAAAAGACGCAGAGGCAAATATTTTGCCAACCGCAACCGTATATTGGGCCTGATCCAACTGGGGATCGCCATCACCGCCGCCCGCTTCCTGGACGGCATGGCAGGCAAAGTGCTGCTGTCTTTTACCATCATCTGGTTTGTCTGCTCTTTCTCACGCATATGCTCGGGTTTTTTGAGCTTCCTGATGCATGAGCCGCAGGAGACAACCAAGCAACAAATGCCGCAACCTAGTTTTAGGGACTTTAATAAACAACTATTAACCAGCGCCTTCGGCCAATTTACCACCGCGACCAGTTTGATGAGCATGGCGGTTAACTTCGCTGCTCCCTTCTTCGCAGTCCACATGCTCAATAATCTGCAGTTCAGCTACACCGAATACACCATCCTGAACATGACGGCGGTGACCGCTAATATTATCTCGCTGGGCTTGTGGGGCAGAATAATCGACCGCATAGGACCTATCCTGCCTATGCGGCTGTGCGCGTTTATTGTCGTGATGATCCCCCTGCCCTGGGTAATATACGAAGATTATAAAGTGCTGTTTCTGGCACAGATCATGGCGGGCATATCCTGGGGAGGATACAATCTGTCAGCCTTTACTTTCTACCTGGGCGCCGTAAAACCGCAGGAGCGAGCCAGTAATATCGCCTACTATAACGCGTTTAACTTTTTCGGGGTCTTTGCCGGGGCGTCGCTGGGCGGCTGGCTGGCACCGTATCTGCCCCAATTGATGAAATTCCATCTGCAAACGATATTCCTTGTCAGCGGAATCATGCGACTGGCGCCGGCTTTATTGTATCATAAAATTAAAGAACAGCCCTACCTGGGTAAATTAAACGCCCTGGAGAGAATGTTTTTCGACCCGACACTCACCATGCGAAACGGAATCACCAGGTCGATTTTGCGACATCTAAAACGGACCGTATAAATCAGGTGATATTCTGTTGATGAAATTCTAACGGGAACCTCTAATAATTCAAAAAAATGAGATTGTCTCGTCGTTTATGTGCGGCAAAAGCCGCACATAACTTCTAGCAATGATTTTTAGAGATTGCCTAATGTTTGAAATGGCGTTTGCCGGTGAAAATCATGGCTATATCATGCTTGTCGGCTTCGGCAATGCTGAGGTTGTCGTTCTTGGACCCGCCGGGCTGAACGATGGCTGTAATACCGGCGGCAGCAGCCTGAGCGACATTATCCGGGAACGGAAAGAAGGCGTCCGAAGCCATTACGCTGCCGCGAGACTTATCGCCGGCCTGACGGATAGCGAGCATACCCGCGTCCAGCCGATTCATCTGGCCGGCACCCACGCCGACGATAGTTTTGTCTTTGGCCAAGACAATGGTGTTGCTCTTGACGTGCTTGACGACGGTCCAGGCTAGTTGCAGATCGGCTAACTCCTGCGGTGAGGGCTGACGGCTGGTGACGGATTTATTCTCCTGCGACTCCCAGCCGACCAGGTCACGCTGCTGAAGCAGGATACCCCCGACCACACAGCGAATGTCATATTCATCGGCACCTATCCGGGAGCGGTCGATCGGACCGGTCTGAAGCAGGCGGACGTCCTCCCGGCCCCAGCGTTTGCGGGTACGGATGATTTCCACCGCGGCAGGATCAAACGAAGGGGCGATGATGACCTCAGCGAAAAATCCGCCGGCACCCAAGTCCTTGCCCCAGCGGGAATAGCTCTCGGCAATGGCATCAGCCAAGTCCGTGGTTACCGGGCGATTAAGGGCGATGATGCCTCCGAAGGCACTTACCACGTCAGCGATGTAGGCCTTGCGATAGGCTTCGATGATATTCTCATCCACTGCTACACCGCAGGGATTCATGTGCTTGACCACGACCGCAGCCGGTTCGGTAAATTCTTTGACTAACTCAAAGGCGGCGTTGGCATCCATGAAATTATTAAAGCTGATTTGTTTGCCGCCGGCTAATTTCTGAGCACGGGCGACAGACGGCTCACTGCTTTCCCCGGCCAAGTGGTAAAAAGCGGCCTTCTGGTGGGGATTTTCTCCGTAACGAAGCTGGGCGTCCCGGCGCAGAGCAAAGGTAAGCAGCGGAGGAAATTCCTCGCCCGCCTTCCGGTATAAATAGGCGCTAATGGCCGAATCATAAGCGGCGGTAAGGGCAAAGGCCCGGCGGGCCAAGTCGCTGCGGGTGGCTGAAGTAACCGCACCGTTATTCTGCTTCATCTCGTCAATTATCATATCATATTGGTCCGGGCTGGTAACAATAGCAACAAACGGGTGATTCTTGGCGGCCGAACGGACCATACTGGGTCCGCCAATATCAATATTCTCAACGGCATCAGCAAAAGAGCAATTCGGCTTGGCAATGGTTTGCTCGAAAGGATAAAGATTAACACAGACTAAATCGATGGGGGTAATGTCATGCTGCTGCATGGCCCGGAGATGATGAGGATTGTCACGCAAGGCTAACAGCCCACCATGAATCTTGGGGTGGAGCGTCTTAACCCGTCCATCCATCATCTCGGGAAAACCAGTAATCGTTTCGACAGGAATAACCTTAATGCCAGCCTGAATAAGGGCAGCCGCGGTGCCTCCGGTACTGATAATCTCGACCGACATATCCTGTAAAAAACGGGCGAATTTGACCACCCCGGTTTTGTCAGAAACAGAAATCAAAGCACGCTTTACCGTGACAGAATTACTCATTCCACCTCCCATATAAGCAATCAAATGGAACAATTAGCGGGTTGTTTTCGCCCCCTCCGGATAAAGTGCCATAATCGAGCCGGTGCTGCCGGCCAGAAAAATCCCGGCGGTTTCCTTATTGTGGGCAAAAAGCGACATATCCGGAATGTAAAAAGACAAAATCCGCCGGCCGGCGACGTTATCCATTAAAGTTAATTCATTATCCAAAGTCATCAAATAACTGATATTACCGTTTTCCGCCACCAGAGATATGCCATCCTTAAGCTCCCAGCGGGCAGTACCATCCTTTCGATTCAGACATACCAGCGAAGCGTTACCAACAGGCTGATAAACCAATTCGCCGGTTACTACGGGCAGTTCCACCAAGGCTCCGCCAGCGAGATACTTCCACAGCAATTTACCCGAAAGCGAATCAAAACAATATAAAGCGGTATCACTGCCGGGCAAGAAGGACTCCTGGCCAGCAACCAGTATCCCGGCTACCCTATCCGCAGCGGCAGCCTGCCAGACCAATTGCCGCTGGTTAGTCTGTGAAACATATAAAGTACCATCGGCGCAGGTAAAATAAACCTTGTCATCGCTAATTTCTACTCGGCCGACAGGCTCTTCGGGACAGACACTTTGCCACATGGCAATGCCGTCAGATATTCGCAAAGAATAAAATATTTTGTCGGTAGCGCCGAGGAAAAGCCTATCCGCGGTACGGGCGACACAGGTGGAGATCGTAAATTTGGGATCAAACTTGAACAGGATAGTACCATCATTCTCGCGGACTTCGACGACCGTATTGCCCGCGACGAACATCATCCGGCCATCATAGTAATAGGGCGGGGAGCAAACCACCTCTCTATCCGCGAGAGAACTAACCCAATTTATTATGCCGTTTGCGGCGTTAAGGGCATAAAGGGTATTGAGGTTGTTCAAGACAAATAACTGGCCGTTATGATAAAAAATTTGTTTGATATGATCGGCTTTACCGAGGGGCAATTGCGATATCTTCCAGGTTTGACGCAAATTAGCCCTTTCCAACATATTCAGAAGCGCCTTCTGGGCGGCAACTTTATCGGCCTGAAAGACATTTTCCCGGCGGGAGGATGGGAGCAAACGCTTGAGAGTTTGACAGCCGAATAAGCTATACGCCAACAATACCGCCAAAAGCCAAAAGGGTATTTTGGCTTTCAACAAATTCTTGTAGAGACGCTTAAGAACAGAGATAGACTGCTTAAATGGGAAAAGAGTCTGCACTTTTACCTCCGTATGGTTTGCACTATGGTGATGCGGGGGATTCGACAAAATCAGCTAAATTTACCGCGTATTTCTCCTCAAAGGCGCGCAACTTTTCGATGCGAGCGATATCATCCTGAATCCGGTTGGCTAATTTAAAAATATAAGGTTTGCCCTCTAATCGATTACGTAAATCGGTAAGCATCGCCAGCCAATTACCGTCGTACAACTGCCGCTGAAGGATAATCAGCATTCGCTCCTCTTCAGCGAGCTGTTGAACAAAAGCCTTGGCAGCGGCAATATTGTCGTGGCCTTCCTGGCCGCTTTTTTCGGTAATTTCAGCCACGTAAAAGCAAAATCCACCGGCCAAACTATCTTTTACCCACCTTGAGATACACCCTCAAGTGTGGTTTTATCCCCAAAAACAACGCTTTGCAGGCGTTGCCGACAAAGCCGCCCAGCATAAGTTAAATATCCAGCCCGGTTAACGAAACTATCATACTTTTGCGGAAGCTTGCCAAATCATCTGAAGGGAATATTAACAGTATCAACGGAGTTCTTCAATCAAAAACCGTTACTACAAAAATTGTTAAATATCACAATAAATCACAGGCAAGATGAGAAATTTTCTGTAACTGCACCACTTTAGGATATATATAATTATTTTAGTGCAGACAAAAGCATCATATCTTACATATCTTTATTGTATGAAGCAAGTTAACAACAGGTATCAATAACATTTCCATCTATTATCCAGATGTATCCCATAACATAGTTGAATATAAATAGTATTATGACAACAAAAAGGGAACCGCAAGGGGGTATCATCTGTCTAACTTTATGTTGAGCGGGCACTTAATATATGTTTCCGCCCGCTGATGAACACCTGATTATCTAAAAAACATGCCGGTCAATAGGATAAAGAGGTTGTCAGTATTTATAAGTACTTGTTATATAAAAAGATAAAATAAATGTTGGACAGATTTTCATTTTCCATCTGGAGATGGTTGTGGATAGTCAATGGAGTGATAGCTCTGTTGGCATTGGTAATTCTGGTTGCTGGGCTATCCAGCGGGGGAAGTATATACCTATCTACAGCTAAGAAGGGCCAAATTAATAAGCCAGCAGGTTCAAATGAGAGTGGGATCGGTTCCAATGAATTTGAATCCGGCGATTCCCCGCTAGTGGCAGCCTTACGGGAGTATTCACAGAGGTGGCAACCAGTCCCTCCGGATATGGGCTCTTTGAAGGTAATTATTGCCCCACAAGAAGCAATCGATCAAGGGGCTCAATGGCGGGTGGGGGAAGGAAAATGGCAAGCGAGTCAAACTACATCGGATAACCTTCTGGTCGGGTCGTATGAGGTGGAATTTCAACCGACTGCCGACTGGATAGGACCGGCAAAAATCCCGGTGCAGATTACCAAGGACCAGACCAGCAAAATCACCGCAACCTATAACAAGATTGAACGCGGCGCTCTGCAAGTGGTGCTATCACCCCAGGAGGCAGTCAAAGATACAGCTCAGTGGCGGCTGGATGGCGGAGCATGGCAGGACAATGAGGCTATTTTGAACGATATCCTGACAGGAGCCCACGAAATCGATTTTAAGGCTACCACCGACTGGAAAGCACCGGGAAAAATAACCCTCGAGATTGTAAAAGATGAAACCACCATCGCCGCGGGAACTTATACCATAATCCCGCGGGGCAATGTCCAGGTGAGCATCGAACCGCAGACAGCAGTTGAAGATGGCGCTCAATGGAAAGTGGATAGCAGTGAATGGCAAAAGAGCGATGCTAATGTAAGCAGAATTGTCGCGGGACCGCACGAAATCGAGTTCAAATCAACCGTGAATTGGGAGCCGCCCGCCAAGATAAGCGTGGAAATTCAGCAGGATGAAACCGCAAAAATTACCGGAACCTACACCATCGTGCCACGAGGCAATATTCAGGTATCACTCGGTCCGCCACAAGCGATAGCCGCGGGAGCGCAGTGGCGGGTAAATGAGGACGAATGGAAAAATAACGGCGATATTATAACAGGGGCCAAAGAAGGCACTTACAACCTGGAGTTTAAAGAGGTTAAAGGCTGGACCAAACCGGAAGGGACGACAATAAAGGTAACCAAAGACCAGACCACCCAAACGACCTTAAATTACCAGCGGAAGAAACCACCAGACCCGGATTTTGCCATCGTAGGAACCATAATGCTGGGCAACGATGACGGTTACATCTGGGTCAAGCTTCCCGAGGAAAAAAAAGACAAGGCCTTCCGGGTGGGAGAAACAATCAAAGGGTATCGACTGGTCCGAGTATCAGACGGTTTGGCCGAATTCGAAAGAGATGGTTTTGATTACAAGCTGGAGGTGCCGGATATAAAGAAGACCGCTATTAAAGCAATAGAACCGCCGGCGAATAACAAACCCCTGCCGCCACCAGAAAATGTGAAAAAGTAAACGAATATCACAGTCCTAAACAGAGTCGTAAATACAGAAAAAGAGGCAAAATTACTTCATGACGCTAATCAGGGAACAAATAATCGCCAAGGCGCAGAATCGCTGGACCGGTGAAAGCGAAAAGAAAAAATATGCTCGGCAGGATTTCGATTCGGCGCCAGGCGGGCCTGCACCTGAACCCGGGCGGTGGCCCAGAGTTTATCGTCGTCAAAGACGACATCAATGCGGTTGGCGTCCCAGCTATCGAGAAGCAGCGTCCGCCAGTGCGAACCCAATAATTTTTTTACCGCAAGATGAATATCACTCTGCGAATCGACCGGCTCGAGCAAAGCGGCAAGGTTTTGATAATTGCGGGTGGCCAGGGCTAAAAGAATCCTGTCAGTCAACTGCTGAATGGTCTTTCGCTGAGCCAGGAGCTGGGCATCCGGAGCCGGGATCGCAGCCGGAGGGGAAGCAGACGGCGCAGCACAAGACAAAAACAAACAGGCAAAAAATAACAAAAAGATGGCGTAATAACCGTTTTTCCAACGTTTACAAGATACAATGGAGTATGCCAGAAAATGTCTCATTCAACTAATCATACCCGAAAATTAGTTTATAAGGCAAGGTTAAACCGGGCGGTTTACCGCCCGCAACGAACCAGAAGCCGGAAAGCAGATTACTCTTTTATCCAAGGCTGTTTGAGCTTATTGATATTCCTGGCCCTGATTGTGGCGGGAACGCCGGTCAAAAGCAGCCTGGCTCAGAACTCTTCCGAAACAACCGAACAAAATCAAGAGTCGTCCGCCACCAATGAAACGTCCGATAAGTCTGCAACGTCGCCAGAAAAACCCCCAATGATAGAAAATGACAGTTTCACGCCGGAAGAAAATGAGATTTTCCGTTTGTTCACGGAACTGATGGAAGAGGAAGAAAAAAATCCCGATTCCGCGCGGGCCAAGGAGTTATCCCAGCAACTGGATGAAGCTATAGCCAGACATCAGAAAAAATTAGAGAGCGAGCCAAATAACCGCCTGATAAGACCGCCCCAGATGCCGGCAAAAGAGCAAACTCCGCCTAAGCCGATGGCTCCCATCTCGAGCAAGACCGATCAGCAAAAGGAAGCAGCCCAGCCCAAAAGACCCGCGCGACCCCCACGAACGCAGGCGATTGACAGACTAAAAGAACTACAAAAAGTGCGGAGCATGGAAAAAACCACCCCCATGACGGAAAAAACAACCGCCGATGCCAACCAACCCACCCCGCCGCCGACAGAAACCACCCAAGAAAAAGCCGGACAAATAACAGAACCCAACAAACAAGAACCACCCGTGGTAACCGAGCCAAAAGTCGAGCCGGCAGGCGAAAGAACCGCAGAGCCAACCGAAGCAGCGCCAGAGGAAATCACATCAGAGGTAATCACCCCGGCGTCGGCCGCAGAGATGGCTCAGCATGTAACCAGCCCCGATGACCTGGTTAAAATCAAAACGAAAGACGGGGTGATCGACCTCAATATGCTGATGGAGGTGGTAGGCAAGGAATACAAATTTTCCTTTATCTATGACAAAAATCTGCCCCTGGAAGCCAGTGTAAAACTTCAGGAATACGGGGACAATATCCATCGACGCGATTTGCTGCCACTATTGGAATCCCTGCTGGAATCGATAAATCTGGTCATGATCAGGGAAGACCCCTTCATCCGGATCGCCCGACGGGAAGAGATACCCAAGAAAGTACAAATCCCCATGGTTTTCGGCACCGCGATGCCCCCCATCAGTCCGGGCGATTCCCTGGTCGCTCAGATCGTATTAGTAGCAAATATGAAACCCGACGAAGCGATGAATTTTCTCAAGCAATTCAGCGATACCGTAAACACCGTGGCTATCCCCAATACCAGCCGGGTCATTATAACGGAATACACGCAACGCCTGCCCTACCTGCTGCAAATTCTTTCCCTGATCGACCAGCCGGGACCGGCAAGAAAATTGGTGCCCATAAAGATAAATTATATCAGGGTGGAAGACGCTAAAAGTCAACTTGAACAGTTAATGAAAGCATTGGAGTCAGAGAGGGCGTCACTGGCGGCGGGTACAGCAGCTCAAGATCAAAGACAAACTATAGATCCCACTAAAAGATTACCGCCAAGACCAATCGTAAAACAACCGCCCCAAACGGAAAAAACCACGGGACCGACAATATATACCGACGCCCGCTTAAATCGACTGCTACTAATCGGTACGGAGGAAGAGGTTGGACAGGTACAGGAACTGTTGCGTTTAATCGATGTACCCGATCCGCAGCGGGAAATACATCTGGAGGTTCTGACCCCCAGGCACCTGGCACCAGCGGAAGCTAAAGATAAAATCTCCGAATTGATCTCCGCCCTGAGCGAGCAGGGAGTAACCCCGGAAACCAGCCCTACGGCGACCGCGGCTAAAGAGGAAGAGCCGAAAGCGCCCGCCGCCAAAGAAGAGGAGTCCAAAAGACCCGCTCCCAGGTTACCCGCCCCCGCGCCGACCAGCAAAAAAAAAGAAGCTAACGGAGCGGTTATAATCGTGGATGAGAAAACCGGACGTTTAATAGTAGTGGGAACCAATGAACAAATCGATCAGGTTAAGGAACTGTTGAATATTTTCGACATCCTGCCGCCGGGGGCGGAAATCAAACTGGAAATACTGCAGGTGGAATACCTAGATGTGGTAACCGCCCAAAATCAGCTAAGTGATCTGATCCAGGCACTTAATGAACAGGGAACGGGCACCGAACAGAAGTCGGCTGCCCAGCCGCCGGCAACCACCCCGGGCAGAAGATTATTAAGACCACAACCCCAGCCGCAAACAGCAACGAAAGCCACCGCCAAAGGGCCATATATGCTGGCGGATGAAAGGACCAATCGCCTGCTGATCGTGGGCACCCAGGATCAAATAGATCAAGTAATAGATTTATTGAACCTTTTAGATTTGGAACATGGTCCGGAAATTAAACTGGAGGTCTTCCAGATTAAATATGTGGAACCCAAGGTGGTATTGGAGCAAGTTGAAGCACTGATCCAGGCGCTAAATACCCAGGCAACCGCGGGAATCAGTATCGGCGGCCAACCACAACCAGAGGCAAAAACGCCCCCATCAACACCTAAGCCGGAAAGAAATGCTGAACCGGCACAACCGGCTTTCACCAGTACCAGTACCAGCACCGGTAAACCAGAATCGGAAGGTCCATACCTCCTGTCAGATGAACGAACGAAACGCCTGCTGGTAGTCGGCTCGCAGGAGCAGATCGACCAGGTAAATGAACTGCTGAATTTATTAGATGTTCCTTACGGACCGGAAATCAAACTGGAAGTTTTTGAAATTAAATATGTGGAACCGCAGACCGTACTGGAGCAGGTTAACGATTTGATTAAGGCACTGACGGAACAGGAGTCCTCTAATAAGGGCTTGTCAAACCTGGTAGTGACACCCCGAAGAAGGCCTGTATCAGCGGAAAAGACCCCGGCAGGTCAAGGCCCCACAGCTACCCCCACCCGTGAAACCGCCACAACAACCGGGGAAGAAGGACCCTATCTGCTGGCGGATGAAAGGACCAAACGACTGCTGGTGGTCGGCTCGCAGGAGCAGATTGACCAAGTGGCTCAACTGCTAAAGCTGCTGGATGTACCCTATGGTCCGGAAATCAAGCTGGAGGTCTTCCAAATCAAATACGTGGAAGCCCAGGCGGTGCTGGATCAGATCGGCGATTTGATTAAGGCTCTCAATGAGCCGACAACCTACACCACAATATCTTCCGCCAGGATGACCCAACCAGAAAGAGCATCGGAGGCAGCCAAAACGGAAAAATCCCAAACCTCCAGGGCAACCGCTCGTGGTGAAAAATCGGAAAAAGAAGGCGAAGAAGGACCCTATCTGCTGGCGGACGACCGAACCAATCGGCTGCTGGTGGTCGGCTCGCAGGAGCAGATAGATCAGGTGACCCAACTGCTGAAACTGCTGGATGTGGAACATGGTCCGAAGATTCGGCTGGAGGTCTTCACGGTGAAAAACGTGCCCGTGGTGGATATAGAAAGCCAACTAGAGGAATTAATCGACGTGCTAAATGTTCCAACGCCGGAATATCCCTCCGCCACCACCACCAATCAAACGCGGGTATTTCCCCAGCCAACCGAAGAACCTTCCTCCGCCAGGAGAATGGAAGGCAGAACATCTCGCCCAACAGGAAACCGGCAGGAGAGACAAGGGCCCTTCATTGTCGCGGACGACAGGACCAATCGAGTGCTGGTGGTAGGGACAGACGAACAGATTGAACTGGCCCGGCAGATATTGATTCTGCTGGACATTACCTCCAGCTATCAGTTGGTTCTAAAGGTATATGCCCCGCTATACGTTGACGCGACCGAGGTGGTAAAAATACTGGATGAGCTGGGTATCACCCGGAAGGAAGAGCTGCGGCCCCGACAGGAGGCGCGCTACGGGGAAACCGGAGCACCTAGAGTCAGCAGGCAAACAACAACAGCTCCATCACCGGCGCCAACAACACCATCCGCTGCTCCCTCGGGCGAGGCTTTGGTAGCGCCGGGCCTGGAAGAACCGCAGGTATTAGTGGCCGTGCATGAGGCTACCAACCGGATATTTATTTACGCTACGGAAACCCAACAAAATGAGATTGCCGAAATTATGAAGGATATCGACGTTCCACCCACCGAAGAGATGGGAGCCGTGCAAATCTATCAGTTGGAAAATCAGGAAGCGGAATTTGTGGCTGGTAAACTCAAGGCATTAATGGAGTCGGAAAGATTATCCTCAGACCAAAAGACCACTATTCCCGGCATTGAAGGGGCACCGGTGATTGAGCCGCTGGAAGACATCTTTGCGGTCGGAGTAAGGGGCTCCACCAAACAGCAACAGGAAATCAAGAAAATTATCGAAGGAATTGACCGACGGATGCCGCAAGTGCTTATTGAGGCGATACTGGTGCAAGTTAGTGTGGATGACGCTTTAAAGCTTGGTATTACCTTCCAGGAATCGTATAGTGTCGGGGGAACTAACAATGATACGCGGCGAACATCCTTTTCCATGCCCTTTTCCATGGGAACAATCACCCAGTCGCCCCTTACCGCAAATAATCCTCGCGGCGTAGTATTTGGGACAGGAGGGACGCTGGCTTTTTATAATGAAGATTTTGTTTACGCCACCCTGGAAGCCTTACAGACGCAGGGTAATACCAGGGTAATCTCCAAGCCCCGAGTGCTGGTAAACAGCAACAAGGAAGCGGTTATATACAGCAAGCGAGAGAAACCCACTACTAAAACGACCATTCAACTAGGCTCCGATGTTCCGATTCGTGATTTCGCCGGTTATGTGGATGCGGGAACCGAGTTAAAAATCCTGCCGAATATCGGCGAAAGCCGGGAAGGTAAGGGTGATTTCCTTAAACTGCACATTGAACTTAGCGTCAATAATTTTGAGGGAGAAGGCACCGAGACGGTTCCCCCGCCTAAATCGACAAATACCGTAACTACGGATGTAACCGTTCCGGACGGAGCGGTCATTGTGTTGGGCGGGTTGAATAGTACCACAGATTCTATAACAAAAAATAAAATACCACTGCTGGGTGATATTCCTTTATTGGGCGCCTTGTTTCGCAGTGTCAACCGCACGGAAAATCAAGGAGTTCTCTATGTGTTTGTGAAAGCAAATATTGTAAATGATCCCAACTTTGCCGACTTACATGAGCTTACCGACCAGAACACCCAAAAGCTGGAAGATATGGAAAAGGAATATAACCGGCAAAGTATTATACCCGGAATCAAGGAAAAACCTCGGGAAAATTGGCAGCAAACCCTGGATCCCCGCGAGTATCCGGAGTTAAGGAAACGAAAGTCGATAAAATAAAGATAAGTTGAACCTCTTTCGGCTTTATGACGAAATTTAAGATATAATTATACATGGGTTTATGAAGGAAAAACTATTAGAAATAGCCCGAAAAACGGGAATTGTTGAGGTCAAGAGCCTGGAGGATTTTTTCGCCCGCTGGGATACGAATAACAAGCGGCTGGACCAGGCTCTCTTTGAGTCCAGCGTGTTTACGGAAGAACAGGTCCTGCGGCTCTTAGGCGAATATTTGAAGATTCCTTTTCTGGAGAATATCCGGCCGGAAGAGGTGCCGGAAGAGTTTATTTCCCTGGTGCCGGCTAACTATGCCCAGCGTCATAGCCTTATCGCCACGGGCAAAACAAATTCCTTCATGGTGGTGGCCATCAGCAGTCCGCTTAGCCTTTATCCACTGGATAACGTAGCCAAGATGGTAAAATTGCCGGTTAAACCAGTCTTGGCGACGCGTGCCACCATTACCAGCGCCATCAACGGAGCTTACGAACAGCGGTTAACCGTGCTGGAAGACGTGGCTGACGAAATCAACGGGCAAAGCATCGAAGGATTGATTCAGGAGGTGGCCTCTTCGGAGGACCTGCTCAATGTCGTAAATCGCCCGCCGGTTATCCGGCTGGTAAATGATATCCTCTTTCGGGCACTTCAGCTAAGAGCGTCGGATGTTCATGTCCATCCCTACGAGCAGAAAATCCTGGTTCGCTATCGCATTGACGGGGTGATGTATGACATGTTAACTATGGATTACCGGATTCTGCCGGTGGTGGTCTCCCGTATCAAAGTGATGGCCAACATGGATATTGCCGAGCGGCGTTTGCCCCAGGACGGCAGATGCAGTGTCAATATTGGCCCACGTGAGATTGATCTTCGGGTAAGCACGGTGCCGACCGCCTACGGCGAAAGAACCGTGCTGCGTTTGCTGGACAAAAGTACCGGCCTGTATGAGCTGGATAAGCTGGGAATGGCAGCCAGTGATCTGACGAAAATTGATAACCTGCTGAAACGCACGCACGGGGTGTTTTTCGTCACCGGTCCTACCGGCAGCGGCAAGACTACTACGCTATACAGCTTTTTGAAACGGATCGACGCCGTTGAAAAAAACATTATTACCATTGAGGACCCGATCGAATATCAGTTAGAGGGCATCAGTCAAATACAGGTGGCCACCAAAAAAGGCATGACGTTCGTTACCGCCCTGCGGCATGTGCTGCGGCAGGACCCGGATGTAATCATGGTCGGCGAGGTGCGGGACCAGGAAACAGCCCGGATGGTAATCCAGTCGTCACTGACCGGCCATCTGGTTTTCAGCACCCTGCACACCAACGATGCGGCGGGAGCGATAACCAGGATGCTCGATCTGGGGGTGGAACCTTACCTGGTAGCATCATCGGTGGTAGCGGTTTTGGCCCAGCGGCTGGTACGCAAACTATGCCCAGACTGTAAGGAGTGTATCACCTCTGATTCGGAGAAAATAAAGCAACTGGGACTGGAATATTCCGCCTTTGAGAAGGTCTATCACAGCGTCGGCTGTGAAAAATGTTTCTCGACCGGATATCGGGGGCGAACCGGTATTTATGAATTAATGGTAGTTAATGATAATGTCAAACAATGTATCTATCAGCGACAAACGGCGGGAGCGATAAAGAAAGCCGCCCTGGAGGCCAACATGTCCACCTTGCGGATGGACGGCTTGAAAAAGGTGGAAGAGGGCATCACCAGTCTGGAAGAGGTCCTGCGGGTCGCCCAGGCGGATGAATTTTAAGAGATAATCGGATATTACCGGCGGCAAGACAGTATGCCAACATTTGAATATATAGCATTGGATCAATCGGGCCGACGAACGCAAGGCAGTGTCACGGCAGAATCGTCCGCAGCGGCACGGGCCCAATTGCGCCATCGCCATCTGCACCCGACCCGATTACGTCCTGTCAGCCAAGTCAGTCGGACGGGACGCTGGAATTCAAGTAACATCTTCAGTATGCGCCGTCGGCGCCAAATTCTGGATTTTACCCGCCAGATGTCAACCATGATCCAAGCGGACGTCACCTTAACCGAGGCCCTGGCGGTGATGATAAATCAATCCAGTAATCCCCATTTTACCCAGGTCCTGCAGAATATCCGGGACCAGGTAACCGCCGGTGAATCGCTCGCTGACGGGGTCAAGGGCTATCCAACCTGGTTTGACCCCATTTATGTTTCCATGGTCCGCGTGGGTGAGGCGACGGGAAATATCGCTAAATCGCTGAGTATTCTGGCGGATTACATGAGTAAAAAGATGCGGCTGGAGGCCAAGGTTAAATCGGCAATGATTTATCCGGCGATTTTGGTGGTAGTATGCATATTGGTAACGATTTTTTTGATGACCATCGTCGTGCCGAAGATCACCGATATTATTACCAAAAGCGGCCGACCCCTGCCCGCATTGACCATTATAGTAAAAGGGGCAAGCGACTTTATGGTAAGCAACTGGTGGATTTTACTGCTGGCACTGGGGGCGGGGTACTGGCTGTTTCGCAAGGCGCTGGCAACCGGCAAGGGACGGATGGCTTTCGATAGATTTGTACTGAAGATACCCGTTATCGGTGAACTAATCGGTCAGAGCATTGTGGCACGATTTACCTCGACACTGGCAGCCCTGATCCGCTCCGGAATGCCGGTAGCCGAAAGTTTGCAGGTGGTGGCGGACGTAACGGGAAACTCGATCATGGCCCATGCGATTCGCAAGGCCCGCGAGCGAATTATCGCTGGGGCGGATATAGCCACTCCCCTGCAGGAAAGCAAAGTGGTTGGCCCGGCAGTGGCCCACATGATAGCAGTAGGCGAAAGAAGCGGAGAATTGGAGAGCATGTTGCTGACAATTGCCGACAGTATTGAGGAAAGCACCGACATCAGCGTTCAGCGGATCAGCTCCCTTATTGAGCCGATAATTATTGTCGTTATGGCAGTAATAGTTGGTTTTATTGTCATCGCCACCATGCTGCCTATCCTGCAGGTAGCGGATTTGAGCAAGATTTAGAACCATGCGAGAAACACAAAGTAATAGTAATAATCAGTTGAATTAATATTTAATTCGTGAAGGAGTAAACTTTATGGATCAAGAAAAAAAGAGATTTTTTACGCGTCATCGACAAGCCGGCTTTACTTTAGTTGAATTGATGGTGGTAATTGTAATTCTGGGAATATTAGCCACGCTGGTGGGGCAGAATGTCATTCAATATATCGCCAAGGCGAAGGTGACGCAGGCAAAAACGCAGATGGCTATCTTTAAACGCGCGATTAAACAGTATAAAATTGATACGAGTCAATATCCGGATAATTCCATTGGTCTGGAGGCTCTGGTGAGTGAGCCGCCGGGAGTCACCAGCTGGGACACCAACGGCTATCTCGAGGACGGCGTAGTACCCAAAGACCCCTGGGGTAACGATTATGTATATTATTACAGCGGGGATCCGCAAAAACCCTTCGATATTTACAGCTATGGCGCCGACGGCAAGGAAGGCGGGGAAGGTGAGGATGCTGATATCTACAGCTCGGAAGTTTCCGAGACCGGCACTCAAACCCAAGAGCCATAGTATTTACGCTATGAGGTTGGTTCATTCAATCCGCCCAGCCGGCATCGGGTTTACCCTGCTCGAAACCGTAGTGGTACTGGTTATCATGGCCCTTATGCTGGTCATCGTAGTGGGTAATTTTTTTGGATATATCCAGCAGCTTCGTCTGGATGAAGATGTCTGGCGTTTCGCCCGTACGCTGCGCCTGTCAGCGGAAGAAGCGATGATGCGCAGTCGGGATGTAGCCGTCGTTATCGAGGTTCTGGACGGGTACTATACCGTCTATGAAGCCAAAGAAAACGACATCTACCGCGAGATCGACACCCCCCTGGTCGAGCGGCAGGGGCTGGATATTTGCTGGATAGACAATATAAACCATGAAGACGGTACGAATCAATATTCCGGCGAATTAATCCTGCGGGCCACGCCGAGCGGCTGGAACCGCTCGGTGGTTTTCGATCTAATCGACAAAGAAGGCCGACGACGCTATCTCCGCTGCGATCGCCTGACTACCAAAGTGACCGAAAGCAAACAGCCCCTCGAATTACTCGAGCCGCGGGAACAGGTTTCCATGACCGCGCCCATTTAAATAGCCCGCCTAATAATAATAGAGTGGGTTTGATATGCCTATGAAACAAAAGAAAGTTAATTTTTTCCGCCGGGATACCAAAAGTCAGGGTGGATTCACTTTGCTTGAGGTAGTAGCCAGTCTGCTGATTCTATCGGTGGTGTTCATGGGAATTCTGGCGGCATTTCAACGCAGTTGCGAAAAGGCACAACTGCAATTTCTCCGGGAGCGGGCTTTCTCCGTTGCCCAAAGGCACATGGAAATGCTGATCGCCAGTCATCAGGAGCCGAACAGCGTCGGTTTCTCCAACGTTGATGAGCTGGATCCCCTTTTTAACTGGCAGTTGGAGCTGACACGGATTTCCGGCGATTCATCCCCCCCTAAACCGGATCTGACAAACACCGTAATCAAGGCTACCATCAAGGTCACCCTGGCGGATGCGGATATGCTGCAGATGCCGCCGCTGGAGGTGGCCCGCTACTTCGCCTGGCTCAAACCTATGTCTGGCGCGATTGTCGCCGTGCCGCTCACAACTGAGGAGGAGCCTTTATGGTACACGGAGCTGCGGGCTAAACTGGGACGGGAACCTACCATGGAGGAAATTATGAATGAAATGCTGAAATCCGGCGAATTACCGCAGGATTTATTCGAGGAGATGGAAGAGCAGGAGGCAAATGAGAATCAATATAACGACTTATTACAACAAGAAGTGAGCCGATAGGTATTCAATGATTAGCGGGACCCCTGACAAACAGAAGCTGCGGAAGACAAAAATGACCCGCAGGGCTTTTTCTATTTTGGAAGTGCTGGTAACCTTGTTGCTGGTAGCTATGGTCGTAACCGGTGTACTGAAAATACTGAACTATGTAAACGATCAAAGCGAAGCCATTGCGCTGGGAATGAGTCAACTGGCCTCCATTGAATATTCTCTGGATAAGCTGATTGCCGATGTTTCCAGCGCCTCCCAGGAAGGCGGCCAAATCAAGATACTGCGGGGCAGCTACGATCAACATGAAACCTCCCATTTGACCATCGTTATACCGAGCGGCGACCGGGCCGCTACACCGCAGTTACAAATTGAGTGGGTGGCGGTGCCGCGCTACGAACAGGAGGATCTGGTGCTTTTTCGCCGGGAAAAGAAAAAAGACCAAAGCGAAACAGCTTATTATATCCCGCAATGTGAAAATTTATCTTCCTTTCAGGTTGAAATGCAGGATGCCAATAGCGTCTCCGCCGACGGCCCTGTCCTTGAGGCGGGTCTGCTGGAAGTACGGGCCCAATTGTTTCGCCCCGGCTCGCGTGATCCGGGTCATGTAACTCCGGTTAGCCGAAGCTGCTGCCTCAGCAGGTTTCCCTGATCCGACAATGATAACTATGATGAGCAAAAGCAAAAATACCATCAAAAAAGGTTTTACCTTGCTGCTTACTTTATTAGCCCTGGTAATCCTGGCAGTGATTATCGTCCAATTTCAGGCGGATACTTTTTTAACCGTCAAAGCCAGCGGTTATCGCCTGCAAAGTCAGCAGTGTCGCTACGCAGCGGAGTCAGGAATTATCGTCGCCATTCATCAGGTTAAAGATATTTTGCAGCAGATGTCGGAATCCGAACAGACAGTCAGCGAACCCAACACGGTTGAACCTAATTTGCCGGCCCGGACCGATAGCAACCAGGCGAGTCCGACAAACGATTATAACCAACAAACGGAGGAGGCACAGACCGATACCTTTCCCGCGGTTTTCGGTGAGCCTTCTTTTATAATTAAAAAAAGCACTATCCAAATCGGCGACATAAAAGTAGATATAGAAATCCACGATGAAAACGGCAAATTGCCGCTGCTTTGGCTGTTACGGTCTCCCTATGATCCCAGCGGGAATAATTCCAAGGTGAAGACGGGATTATCGGAGATGGCAACGGGACTATCGGCAAATCAATCTCTTTTGAATAATGTCATTGATGCCGTTATGGAAAAAGGCCAGTCCCTGGAACTGCCCCCGCCGGAGAAAGAATTATATCAGGTGAAAAGGTATTATAAAGGAGGCAGATCAAGCGCTTCCAGAGCGTCGGTTACGGTTTTCCGGGTGAAAGTGCGCAAAGCGGATCAAGTAAAAGAGACGCAGCAGCGTTACCGGGCGATGGGGATTTTCGCCGCCCGCTGGTATGCTGAATTTTTACGCCAACAGGAAGATTATATCCCGAAATGGTCCAGGGCCGCTGCGGTACCGCAGACATCTTTTATGGATTATCTGGGTTGGTGGGGCCATAATCGCATCAATATCAATACCGCACCGTACGAAGTCTTGCTGGCCGCCTTTTCCCCCATGGGTATCGACAAGCAGACCATCAGCGAGATAGTTCAGTATCGCCGAGATAACCCCTTCAAAAGCCTCGGCGACCTGCGTAACATTAGAAAAATAGACACGGATACCAGACGAGCTATAATAAATTTATCTACCGTCAACAGCGATACTTTTTCCGTGTACGTCCGGGCGGATATGGGCCGGGCTCATTATTCGCTGATCGGCGGCATAAACAAAGGATTAAAAAATCGTTTTACTTATCATGCTGTTTTCCCGGGAGAATAAATCGTGATTAGAAAAAAATGTTTGGGTATTCATTACGATGAAAAAATAATCACCAGCGTGCTTTTGGAGCAGACGGAGGGCGATTTCCATTTCGAATCTTTAACGCCTACGCCGCCTAAGCCTCAGACGGAAAACGCAAACGAACCTTCCTTAATCCAACAGTTCGCCCGCCGGGTAGATGAATACCGCTCCAAGACCCTATCCGTCGCTCTGGCGCTGGGCGGACGCTACTATCAGAGCCAGTTGCATCACAGTGAGCTAACCGATGACGCACAGTTAAAACAAACCCTGCGCTATGATGTCGAAGAGGATTTTTCCACCAACGCAGAATCCATGGTCATCTGTTTCCAGAAAAAACCTGATGTTACTTCGGGCAGTGATTTGATTGTTCACACCGCCGACCGGACCAAACTACAGGAATTACTGGACCATTTCGACACGACGGGGCTGGATGCCCTCATCGTGGAGCCGGATGTTGTTTCCTGGTGGCATTTTTTGTGTAATTTTGCCGATTTACCGGCAAACCAGTCGGTGATAGCCGTCGGCTGGACATCTGATTTATTTTATATGTTGATTCTTGACGAGCGGCATCGGCCGATACTGTCTCGCAGTTACCCCTGTTCCTGTGCGGATGAAGCCCTCGATCTTTTGCAATGTGAGCTAAATCGCAGCCTGGCGCAAATCCAGCCCCAACCGCAGATAAGCTGCCTCTTATACCACCGGGAGGGATTTGACGAGAAACAAGTTGCTCAGGCGGCAAAACAGTTGCAGCTTATCGCCCAGCCCCTGGCGGAACCATCGATTACCACAGCATTTGCCGTGGGTGTAGCTCTGGGTTGGTGCAAAGGTACGGATGTGGCGGATTTCCGCAGTGATGAGATGGCGCCGCGGACCGTTACCGTAGCCCGCCGCCAGGCCCTGTATGGTTTATCCGCCGCGGTTACCATCTTTATGCTGGCTCTGGTCTGGATATTCAACAGCCGGGCAGCTAATTATCGAAACCTGTCCCGCCAGGCCCAAACCGATATGGTGACGACATGGAAAGAGGTCTTTTCCCATCGATCGCCGCTGCGTCAAACCGCCCAGATACCTACCGATGTCAAAAGACAACTTGACCTTTTTCAGCAAAAAATTCGCGGCCGATCCGGCCCAACCGCCTCCGATTCCGCCAGCTATATGCTGATGCGGATATTTAATGCCCTCAAGTATCTGCCCCGCGAATTCGATCTGGTTATCGATTCCCTGGCGGTCAACGCCAAAACCGCCTCCACCTTTCGCGGCTCGGTAGCCACCATGGAGGACCTGGAGAAGCTGCGTAATGTGCTTTTGGAAGCGGATGAGCCGCTGGAAATAGAAAACAGTAATTTTAATTTGACGGGCAGCGGCTCCCGCGATGATCCCAGCAGTCGGTGGGCGTTTAACCTGACCCTGCAACCGGGAAAAAAAACAGCCGATAAACCGAGGGTAAAAAATGATTAATATTGACAAAGAGTTGTTGAAAAAATTATCCACCTGGGCGATTGTTCTTCCGGTAATTCTCACCCTTTGGGCGCTATATGCCTCCACCAAATTATCTGCTGCCGGCAGCGACGCCAAACGACAACTGGAGCAGACCCAGCAGGTCGAAAAAAGCCTGGGCAAAATCGTCGAGCTAAGGGCTCAGCTCGGAGGTGATTTTTCCGAACCCACCGCGGTGGAATTCGATTCGGTGGTCTATATCCGCAATTGTGCCCGTCAGGCAGGCATTCGCGAAACTACCATCTCACGCGGCCAGACCTCCAAACCGCAAAAACAGAAAGACAACAGCTTGTTATATTATGAAACCTATATTATCAAAGGCGTTCATCTGGTGCAACTGGCCCGTTTTATCGACAATGCCGAGCGCAGTTATTCATCATTTACCTGCACTCAGCTTACCATCACTCCCCATACCCACAGCAATGTCAAGGATTCCTGGGACGCCACGATAAATTTCCAATATATGACCAAATAAAAACGAATCGTCCGCTATGAATCTTGGACCTGGGATAGGGTTATCGCTAAAGGTAGAATATTAAACAGGCTGTGCATCAATATCGGAACCAGCAGATTTCCATATCGTTCATAGCAATATCCCAGAGCTAGTCCCAAAACCATCAAGGCGGGCATATGCTGCCATTGGGCATGAGCCAGGGCAAACAGCGCTGCCACGATCGTTATTCCTATCCAGCGGTAGCGCGGCATAATATCGTCTGCCGCAGAGTGATAACCGGATAAAATTCCCTCTTCCGCGGAATGATCGACCAAGCTATTGGAAATGCCGGCCCGGCGGGCGATTCCGATGCGATTTGATAAATTTATGATATAGCTCTGCAGCATCCCGCGAAAGAGCAACTCTTCCATAACCGGGGCGACGAACGCGGGATTTATCAGAAGCAATATCATGCTGGATAGCGGTGGTTTCTCGCTCAGAAGCTCCAGAAAAGGGTGTTTCTGAATTTTTTCACATCCCAAGAACTTGCAGAATTGAATGGTTATCGCCAATACCAGAAAGGTTAGTCCCGTAGCCAGAAAAAAATAAACCAAGGCTCGGCCGGTATTTATTCCCAGACCGCGGCGCGAAATCCCGAACCCTTCATAGCCACCAGCGAATCTCTGCTGCGCGATAAATATTATTACCCCCGCTATAACGAGCTGCCCCGCTCCCAGGATCAGGTATGCGATATTCAGTTTCGGCCACGATTCGCCGAGTGCGGTTTGCGGTAATAATCTTGCTACCATCGCTGATACCGCAATATAAAGCAGTACCACAAACAATATATCCGCAAATTGGAGTTGGTGTTTGCGAGCGGGTGCCTTTTCGAAGGCCCGGCAGCCCCAGTTCGTCCGTCGCAGCCACAGGACAAACGCTGCCAGACTGACAAAATACCAGAGATATTCCAAAATTACGATGATTTTCAAATCTTGTCCTTGGGATTTTGGCTACTGGCCTAATTCTCTGCTGCGCTGGTCGGCGTGGTGAATGGTTTTTATGATGATTTCTCTGATGTCCGAAGATTCCAGCACGCGCCTGCCGGCGACCGTAGTGCCGTTGGGTGATGAGACCATATCAATTAATTCCCGGGGCGTCATATTCCTTTCCGCCAGCAGGCGGGCGGTCCCGCTGAATGTCTGCAGGGACAACATCCGGGCTGTCTGCGGGTTTAGACCTCGACTGACACCTGCCTGGATAAAGCTTTCGATTAAATACGCGACAAAAGCCGGGCCGGAACCGCTTAATCCGGTTACCGCGTCCATCTGGTCCTCGCTTACCTGCACCGCCACCCCCGCCGACTCCAATAGTTCATTTACCTGCTTTAAATCTTCGTCACTGACATTTTCCGTTGCGGCATAGCCGGCTGCCATCTGCCCCACCAGGCAGGCGGTATTGGGCATTACCCGTACTACCTTGCCGGGCAGATACTCCTCAATCCGCTCAATCCGCACCCCCGCCAGGATGGAGATGATGATCTGATCCGGCTGAACCAGTTTTTCCAAGCCGGCTATCGCTTCGGGGAAGTTTTGCGGCTTGAAGGCTAAGACAACAATTTTCGCATTCGACAATACCTCTTTATTATCACAAGCTACCGCGATTCCCAGCTTTTCTTTTATTCCGGCGGTTTGTGCTGCGATGGGATCGCTGCAGATTACCTCTTTTTTATCCGCTATTTCCTTCCGCAGGATTGCCTCTATTAAAGCCCTCGCCATCTTTCCCGCCCCGATAAAACCTATCCGGTATTTTTGCCGCGTTTTTGCCATTGCCAAGCTCCTGAGAAATAGAAATTTGTGTCATTATACCCCTGCCGCACTGTCTTTAAATAGAAATATTTATTCTCTTTAGCCTTATTTACCGTTCGAGCCTGAATTATTTTCCCCCCATTAATTAACCATTGTACAATATCGATTGTTTTAAAAGGAAACCGGCTTATACTTTATTTGTTTATAAATTGAACGAGCCGTATAATTTTCATTGCCGATATTTCGAGGCCTTCCATGGTCAGTAAGCGTGCCCTGGTATATCATAATTTTTCCCGACTGTTGGACGCCGGCGTACCGATAAACAGATCGCTGAATACCGCGGCGTCCGGCTTTAGAGGCGGTTTCGCCGGGAGATTCCGCCGCCTGGCCCAGGATATTTCTTCCGGTGATAGTCTGGCGGAAGCGATGGCTAAGTATCCCCGGGCCTTTAAACCGTTGGATATCACTCTGGTCAAGACTGCGGAGAATTCCGGCAATTTCCCCGGCGTCCTGGAGGGGCTGGCTAGGTGGTATGACTTTCGCGAAAAGATTAGGCAAAAGTTCATTTCAGCCATGATTCTGCCGCTGCTGATTTTACACGCTGCTGCTTTCCTGGCCCCCCTGCCGTTCCTGTTAATGGGTCAAATAAGCATTGGCCCGTATATCTGGCAGGTCGTGGTATTTTTATCCTATTTTTACCTGGGCGCCCTGGCGATTGGGGGGTTTTACTATCTGAGCAGAAGAATTGATTTCCTGAGTCAAATCCTGGACGAGATGATCTTGACACCGTTTATACTGGGCAAAGCCGTCCTTCACCTATGCCTGTACCGATTTTGCCAATCGCTTCAATTACTCCTGCAATCAGCCGTACCCATCTCCGTCGCCGTTGATTTGGCTCGCACCGCAACCGGTAATAAAACTATCGAGAAAATGTTCCGGGGAGCGGTTAAGAGTGTTCAGGCGGGCAATTCCCTCTCGGAGGGACTTTCCCACAAGTTACCCGCGGAATTCCTGGAATCTTTGCGCATCGGTGAGGAAACCGGCAAATTGGACGAAGCTGCCGGACGGCTGGCCCGAATATACCAGGACTCTTCACAGATGCTCCTGAGTATTATAAGCCGATGGATCCCCATTTTTATTTATTGCCTGATTAGCTTGAAAATGATCGCTGCTATTTTGCGCGCTTATGGTATGATATCTCTCAACTACCAGTAGCATCTGCCTGGTTTTCGGACGGACGGGGTGTTTGACAATTCCAGCACTGGTCAAACTGCTGATCTATTATCTCGCCGCAATTAGGACATTGCCAGCTCCTGTCCTGGGATTCATCCGCCGGTGTCATTTCCCTTTCCATATATTCCGCCACGAAAGCCTTCGCCGCCTCTGCCTCTTCTGGCCGGACCCAGACTGCGGGTGAGGTATCAAATGTCGGCGGTATCGCCCCCAGTGCCGCTTCCAGATTTTCCCCCATTACCACCGCCCCAATCCCGCACTCCTGGAGCAGATCGCATACGTAATGGGCCTCAATCGAGTCTCTGCCGGTAAATACTTTCTCCATATCACTATTCATAACTTACCCGCCATAAATCAGTTATCACGCCATTTTTAGCCCAAACCCACTGTGAGTCTGCCTTTAATCCAAAATTTAACCACCGCTCAAAAATTATACACACACATTGAGCGGTAATTCTTAAATCTGGAAAATCTTAAGATAAAAAAGTTGCAAGGCCACCTATCTTATTGCGTACCATACACTTACACCAATTTATCGCAATTCTATTTTTTACAAAAAATTCAAAAAAACTGCAACCTCGCAAGAACATTTCCTTTATGGCAGCGTAAAAAGATAAGAAGTTAGAAAACTATACCGAAGTTAAAGCAACCTAACATACGAACTCTCTCCTATAATTTAAATGGCAGAACTTCTTTCCCAAACCTGCCGACAAGAGTGGTTATAACACCACAAATACCTCCTTTGGGGCCCGCTGCAAGGTGCAGCGGGCTTTTTTTGACCTGATGCAATTTTTAAGTTTAATCTTTACTAACTTCTATATCAAAATCAGCCTTGCCCATAATGACATAATCAGTTTTCACCTGGGCAGTCTTAATTGGCCAGAAGCTAGTCGTATAAATATCGCGTCTGGGATCGGTCAACATCATCGCCTTGCTTTCCGGCAGATCCGGCAAAGACTGGTTTTCGATAGCCAGACCTTCTTGCGGCAAAATAATGGTCATATATAAATAATTACGGGATATTTCCAGTCTTTCCTGCATAATCCTTCTTAGATCATCGGTGTCGAAAGCCATGTAACGCTGGGGCTGAGCCTTTTGTAATTGTTGACGATACACGTCAAAGCCGCCCAGAGATACCTTATATTTGCCTTCGGGCAGATCCTGCGGTAATTGCATGGTCAGTTCCTGGGTGAATAGCCCCTGCCGCATCGGTTCCAATACTGTCTGGACCTGTATCATTTGACCGGGCCGAACCGTCCGCTGATCCAGCCTCGCTGACCTGATATCACAGGTATTCTCCTCATCATCGATGGTAGCCATTATCTTCATGCCCGTTAATTTGATCTGCTGCCAGGGATTATTCAGCATCAGGGCCAGCGGCATCAGGATATCCTCGAAAATATCCCGGATGGCATCGCCGGCGGCAATATTAGCGAACGTTATATCCGCCGCCTTATCGAACTGCATGGTTATTTGATAATGGATGGTATATTCCCTGGGCAATCCGCCTTTTTGCATCAGGGCGTTGAGGGCTACGGCTACCGCCAATATCGGGTCCATCATTTCATCCTGGGCGATAAATACCTTGAATTCCTCTCGGGCGCGGTTATCCGGCCATTGGACCACAATATTCATAGGTATCATTACCGGCTTATCACCGATTTCGCCATAAACTGCCGCGTATTCATCCGCGGTGATAACTCCCACAATATCAGCCGCCTGGCCCAGTTTAAAGGACATATCCTGCCGGCTGACGAACGTATGAATATATCCGGTCCCCATCGGCCAGGCAGACGCCCCTGCCCCTTGTAAGGCATGGCCGAAACCATACACCTGATTTCCCGCTACCTCGGTCACGGTTCCCAACGCCACACCGCTCATATCGCCCGTTATCAGGGGAATGGTCAAAACCGCCCCCGGCTGGAGAGTTATTTCGGTGGCTGCGACCTTTGATAAATCCGCTGACGAACCTGTGGTAATTCCCCCGCTTAATATCAATCCGGGTATCCACTGCTGCAGTCGGCTTAGAACTGTACTATCGAACCCCCCCATACTTATCGCCAAAGGCAGCGTCACCAGGCCGCTTCCCATGCCGGCATTATGCGCTGTCTCCACCAAACCCGCCTTTTGCGCTAAATACAATACCTCCTGTCGTGTTAATAGCACCGGCCGCATCAGATTTTGATAAACCGACCGGTCAAAATTAACATAGCCGAGTCGGCCTAAAGCCTTATCCGGCTTTCGGACCAGGGCAAAATCACGTGCTTTAAGCATCTCGGCGATGGGGGTTACACCATACAACGGTTCTTCACTAAAAGACCAGCCGAACGCCATTGCCCCTGCCAGTTTGCCGTCAAAGTAAACCGGAGAACCGCTGACTCCCATCACCCCCTTGGCCAGACGGAATCGATCATCATCACAGCGGACCAAAATCGCGTCCCGCTTGGGACCTAGATTACGGATTACCGAAACTACTTCTACGTCGAAGCGATCAATTTTTGTCCCGGAGAATACCGTCAATCCATAGCCTCGAATACCCGGGGTAAGCTGGTCAATCCCGATATACTGGTCGGGATTTAAATCCTGAGTATTATCGGCCCTGGTTGATGATTCAACTGCCGCCATTAAAATCAGAACCGACAAAAGGATTTTACCTGTGGTCTTCATAATTACCTTTCCTAAAGGGTTTAGTTCCACCATCAGCCGTAATTTTATCTTAAATAACATTTTCCGCAAGCTGCGGATACCGGGATTTTTCTGCCTGAGCTGCGAAAAATGCCGATGATATATTATACATTGCACTTGACTATTTTGTTATAATAAGTTACCTAAATGATAAGTTGTTATTTATTTACAGACATCTGGCATGTGGTTTAATTTTGTATGGCGCACCCATGACGGAAAAGGTCGGTTGTATTTTGAACATCTGAAATTAGTTTTCGACCTTTCCCGTCCTCGGTACGTTTTCCGGCAGGAAAAACATGACATTATCTGATTCAACGCTGGAAAAATGCCAGCAGGCCATTGGATATTATTTCCAGGACATCAATTTATTACGCCAGGCCCTCACCCATGCCTCGATAACGGATGATCGGCTGGAAAGTAACGAGCGACTGGAATTCCTGGGTGATTCCATCCTGGGCATGATCATCTGTCATGAGCTTTTTTCACGCTTTCCCCAATATCTTGAAGGTGAGTTGACCAAGATCAAAAGCATGATTGTCTCGCGGCGAACCTGCGCCCGCATGGCGGATAAAATGGGCCTGGAGGAATTCCTGCTGGTGGGCAAGGGCATGATTTCGCATCGCAAGCTTCCTTCTTCATGTTCCGCCGCGGTGGTGGAATCCATTATCGGCGCCATTTTTATTGACGGCGGCCTGGACGCCGCTCGCCGGTTCGTGCTTCAGCACACCGCCGATTTGCTGGAGAAAGCGGACGCCAGGCAACATCAGGAGAACTTCAAGAGTCTGCTGCAGCAGTATGTCCAGCAGCGATTGAGTGCTACCCCCGCCTATGAAATTCTCGATGAGAAAGGTCCCGATCATAGCAAATGTTTTGAAATCAGCGTGGTCATCGGTCCGCGGCGTTTTCCCAGCGCCTGGGGTCCCAGCAAGAAACAGGCCGAGCAGTTAGCTGCCTTTTACGCCCTTCAGGAGCTGGGCCTCATCCCTTCCGACGCCCCTTTTCCCTCTTTCGTTAAATAACTTTGTTCTAAAATCAACTTGTGATAAAATAAGCACTTAATTACAAACCTCAGCTAAAAAAGGATACCAAGCATGGGTAAAAAAGCGATTATTATGCCTTGTCTGGACATGCAAAACGGCCGAGTGGTCAAAGGGGTACATTTCGTTGATATACGTGACGCGGGCGACCCGGCTGAATGTGCCCGCGCTTATTGTCAGGCGGGCGCTGATGAGCTGGCCATGTTGGATATCACCGCCACGGTTGAAGGCCGGGCAACTATGCTGGACGTGGTCCGCCGCGTCGCTGCCGTAACGACGATACCTTTTACGGTGGGCGGCGGGATAAAGGATGTTGCCTCCGCCGAGGCCGTACTCCAGGCGGGAGCCGATAAAATCTCGGTCAGCAGCGCTGCCTTCCGCAAACCAGAAATAATTAAAGAGATGGTCAGGCAATTCGGAGGGGATAAAGTTACCGTAGCGATTGATGTCGATCGCAACCCGGCGCTGCCCAGCGGCTATGAGGTTTGGATCGACGGCGGTCGGTCCGCCACCGGTACCGATGCCCTTGAGTGGGCCAAAAAAGTCGATAGCTTCGGCGTAGCGGTTATTTTGCCCACCAGTAAGGCCGGCGATGGTGCTCGCTCCGGATATGATCTGCCGGTCATCCGGGCCATGGCCCAGGCCGCCTCCGCCCGGATTGTTGCCTCAGGCGGAGCTGGAAAATTGCAGCATTTCTCCGAAGCTGTCGAGGCAGGCGCTTCCATTCTGCTGGCTGCCTCGGTTTTTCATTTCCATATCATCGACATCGGCGAATTGAAAAACTATCTTCGCGACCAAGGAATTGCTGTTACTTAATTGTCAAAGTGTAATTTTCCCACCCGAACGTTTTGATCCGGATTAACTGTCTTTATCGGATAGAATCTCATTGCCGGAACCGCTGCGGAAACCTTCCAGGTCAAGACTTACATAAGTAAAACCCAATTTCTTGAAAAAGGTCACAATTTTCCCACGCAGTTTTTCATCCGCCAGCTCACTTATTTTATCCGCCGGAACCTCGATTCGTGCTAGATTGCCGTGATGACGAACCCGCAGCACAGTCAGGCCCAGCCGATGTAGAAAAGCCTCGCCTTTTTCGATTTGTTTCAAACGCTCAATGGTTATCTCCACTCCGTAGGCCATTCGACTAGCCAGACAGGGCTGAGCGGGCTTGTCCCAGGTAGCCAGATCCAACCGTCGGCTCAGCTCGCGGATATCGTTCTTGGTCAAGCCTGCCTCTTCCAGGGGAGCAGCCACGGAATAGCCTTCCGCGGCTCGTCGGCCCGGACGATAATCAACCACATCATCGGCGTTATTACCGCAAAGAATGGTACGATAGCCCTTTTTATGGGCAATTGCTTCCAACAATTTATAAAGTTCCTCTTTGCAATAGAAACAGCGATTAGCCGGGTTGGAGGTGTAAGCCGGATTATCCATCTCTGTGGTACGGACAATTTCCACCCGGGCGTGCATTTCTTCGGCGTTGCGAACGGCCTGGTCATACTCGCTTTGCGGCAAAGATGCGCTTCTGGCGATACAAGCCAGTACATTTTCTTTGCCCAGGCACTCTATAGCCGCCTTCAAAAGAAACGTGCTGTCCACTCCGCCGGAATAGGCTATTAACACCTTTTCATAAGCGGTCAGAATCTCCTTTAATCGACGGTATTTCGCCTCGAGCTGGTCAGCACTTTCCCTATTGGTTTGGGGGCTATTCATGTTCTTTTATCAGCAATGACAAAAATAGCCTCGTCAGCGAGCAAATTGGACCATATCCTGATTTCCCTGCCGCTTTGGCTGTGGAAGGATAGTTTTTTTATCAATCGGGCGTTCAGGTGCTGATGTATAAAATCCTCGAAATCGGAGATCGACATATAATTGACCGATTCTTCCGGCTTATTAAACCAGGTATAGGGCAGGGTCTTCCACACCGGCGCCTTTCCCCCCAGCATAAGCTGTAGTCGCCCCTGCCAGTAAGCGAAGTTGGGCAGGGACACGATTACTTTTCTGCCGATCCGCAGTAATTCCCGCAGGATAACGGTCGGACGGCGGATAACCTGCAGGGTCTTGCTGAGCACGACATAATCATAGCTTTTGTCCGCGAAGACGCCCAAACATTTGCTGATATCATATTGTGCCGCGCTTACCCCTTGTTCTGCGCAAGTGATGATATCTTCCGCTCCCAGCGTCAATCCCATGCCGTGGATATTTTTTTCTTCCTGCAATAGCGCCAGCAGCCTGCCGTCCCCGCACCCCAGATCGAGTACGGTGCTGTTCGGCTCGATCAGGTGGACGATTTCGCGGTGATCCACCCGTTGGCCTTCGAATATACTGCCGGATTTTCTGCTTATCCTGCCGTTTACCGGCGTTTCCTTATTGCCCTTTTTAACGGTCGGCTGACCGTTTTTAGCCGCGTCTGCCCCCTGCCGGAGTTTTTTATGTGTCTGGCGAAGAAAACCGCTTATCAGCCGGCCCTGAACCTGGGCATCGAGCAGAAACGAATCGTGACCGTATGGGCAACTGATTTCTAAATAGGTAACATCCTTATTATCGATGATTAGGGCATCGACTATTTCCCGGCTCTGACGCGAGGGGAACAGCCAGTCGGAATCGAAGCTGATAACCAGAAAGCGGCACTGTGCCGGGCGAAATGCCTTTTCCAGGCTGTCATATTGTTTCGCCAGATCGAAATAATCCATCGCCTTGCTGAAATATAGGTAGGTATTGGCGTCAAACCGATCGACGAAGATGCTGCCCTGGTGATCGAGATAGCTTTCTACCTGAAATTCCTTTTCCAGAATGTACTTATAATCCTGGGCGTATTGCAGGTGTCTGCCGAACTTACTATGCATCGCCTCTTCCGACAGGTAGGTGATATGGCCGATCATTCGCGCCACCGCCAGTCCTGCCGACGGGTAGTTATCGGTATGGTAATACGTGCCGCCCTGGAAGTTTTTATCCGACAGTATTGCGTTGCGGGCCACCGCGTCAAAAGCTATCCCCTGGGCGCTGAGTCGGGCGGTCGTCGCGATGGGTAGGGCCGCCGCCACTCGGTTCGGGTAACGGATCGCCCAGTCCAGGACCTGCATCCCGCCCATGCTGCCACCCGCCACCGCCAATAGCCGTTCGATACCCAGGTAATCTATCAGATGACGCTGCACCTCCACTATATCGCTGATGGTAATAATGGGGAAGGTCATTCCGTACGGCTTGTTTGTTTGCGGATTGACGCTGCTGGGGCCTGTCGTGCCCATGCATCCACCCAGACAGTTGGAGCAGACAACAAAATACTGATTGGTGTCAAAAGGCTTGCCCGGCCCTACCATAATATCCCACCAGCCCGGCTTACGGTCGTCGATTTTATATCTACCGGCCACGTGGGCATCGCCGGAGAGGGCATGTACTATAAGAATGGCGTTATCCCGCCGTTCATTCAATTGGCCGTAGGTCTCGTAAGCCACGTCTATCGGCCCCAGGGTTTGGCCGCCCTCCAGCTTCAGTTTGTCTGGCCCGTCAAAAAACCTGACGTACTGGGTCTCTACCAGACCGAAGGACTGGTTCAACTGCTCCGGGGCCTGTTCTCCGGGTTGTAAAAATATACTCTTATCGCTTTCTTTTTGCATCTCTCAAGCAGAAAAAACCAACTTTTACTACCAATCGGCAAATGCATACTTGTAACCACAATATTATCATATAGCAACATATTTTATTATTCAAATCATTCGCTATCGGTTATTATCGCCTCCTTAATGCCTGCGTTTTTCCGGCGGCGAACGGTTCTGTCCTTCATACCGGAATAAAATTCCGTTTTTTGAATTTATGATCGGCAAAAATACTTACAAACTAGTGATTTTCGATTTGGACGGCACCCTGGTGGACACCCTGGGCGATCTGGCTGCCAGCGTGAATCATAGCCTGGCAAAACTCGCCCAGCCCACCCACAGCGTCGATTCTTATCGCTATCGGGTCGGCAGCGGCGTGCGTACCATGCTTTCCCGCAGTCTGCCCCCGGATCGTCAGGAGTTGCTTGATGAGCTATACCGGTTGCACAGCAGCTATTACTGGCAGCACATGTGTGATAATTCTCGGCCGTTTCCCGGCGTACCGCAGATGCTTTCCGCCTTGAAAACCCGTCACATCCAACTGGCCGTTTTGTCCAACAAGCCCGACCCTGATACCCGCAAAATGATTGAAACCCTTTTTCCCCGCGGCACCTTTGACCTCGTCATTGGCAACCAGCCGGACCTGCCGCTAAAGCCGGACCCTGCCGCCGCCCTTGCCATTACTGCCGAGCTTAGCGTCCGCCCGGAAGATACTGCTTATGTTGGTGACAGCGGAACAGACATGCAAACTGCCCTGCGGGCGAACCTCTTTGCCATCGGGGTATCCTGGGGAATGCGCGGCCGCGACGAGCTGCGGCAAAACGGCGCTCAGATTATTATTGATAAGCCGGAGCAAATACCCCCTTTGCTTTCGCCTTCATAATCTCATCCCATTAAATGTCCCACCAGTATTTTGACGCCTATCCCGATTAGAATTATGCCCCCTGTCAGCTCGATAAATCGGCTGAATCTCCCGCCGCCGTTCCTTCCCCATTGCCTTATCATCGGCCCTAATAACATACCCATCGTGGTCATCACCGCCGCTGCCACTCCGATTATCAGACAGGGCAGCCAGATATCGATTTCCAGCATTGCCATGGACAGGCCCACCGCCAGGGCGTCGATACTGGTCGCCACTGAAAGTGCTATTAAACTCACGCCGCGGGTCGGATCATTTTTCTTTTCTTGCAGATGGTTCTTTCGGGACTCGTAAATCATTTTTCCCCCCACCCAGCCCAACAAACCAAACGCCACCCAATGATCCCATGGGCGTATCCATTGTTGTACTGTCATCCCCGCTGCCCAGCCCAGGACTGGCATCATGAATTGAAAAAGGCCGAAATGCCATGCCAGCCGAAACACTGCCCGCCCTGTCAACCGCGGCAAGACCAGGCTTATCCCTACCGCCACCGCAAAGGCGTCCATCCCCAGCCCCACCGCCAGCGCCAATATCGTTATTATCGACATATCTTCATCTTCACCGGATATCTTATTATGGTACCAGAGCGCCTCCATCATAGACATATAGATAATAATGACAAGCATCGTTTCCGCCCTGAGCCATCATATTAAATCGTCCGGGATTGTGTCGGATAATCTCACGCATCATTTGGTTATCCTCATTGTCCGCCTGAGGGATTGCATCTTCAGATTCCAATAATAAAAACGCCGCCCCTTGCTGCTGCCCAATCTTTTGCTCTGCCTGCTGACGGGTAATATTTTTGTCATTGCGATCGAAGGCTGCGTGTCGCGTTATTCTGCCGCTGGCCAGATGGATAATTGCCGGATGACCGCAGAAAACCACTTCGCTGGTATTTGGTTGTTCCGCCAGCCACCTGCCCATTTGATAATATGGCTGATATCCTTCCAGCATTGCCCCTCTGCCCTTCAGGATACCGTGCTCATACGACGCGTAAGCAATCACATACATCCATCCCATCCCTAAATACAACAGCAGCAGTGAAACCACCGTCATTTTAGCAAGGTTCAGGGGCATTTTACGCCGCCAAATCTTGTTTATCCCAGCGGTTAACAACAATCCCGCCGCCAGACAATAGATGTACCCTCCCCGTACAAAAAGCGACAAGCCGGGCAACTGGTGTTTCTGTATAATAAAACTGGCCAGCGGCATAAAGAAAACCACCCCTGCCCCGCCCACCAGGAGCAGCCACAGCTTCGATGACGCATTATCCCGTCGAATTTTACCCCCCAGCCATTTTAAGGCCGTTATACCATAAACCAAGAGCAGCGGTAAAACCGGCAGGTAGAACCTGCTGCCCTGATCGTACCAGATACTCATCATCCCCGCGTATAGTAGGGCGTACCAATGGGCCACGTCCCGCCGGCGAAACATCAGTAGCACCCAGCCCAGCACTACTACCGCAAAGACCGCCACCGTAAAATATAAGGGCAGCCCTATGCTTTCCACGTTGAGTAGAGTTTGGGTGCTGCGATACGGCACAATCCCTGCCATGGAGATAAATCTGCTCCAGATAACCGCCGGCAAACTCGTCTTTCCGGACAGTTCCCGCCAGACACTGATATAGTCCCGCTCACTGCCGCCGTAATAATGCTTCCAGAGATAAAACACCCCCACCGCCAATACCAGGCATGCCCCCCGCAGGAATCTACCTCGCAGCCGCACCTGCCCCCACGACCCGAACATCAGCCATAATATCACCGCCGCTGCCAGCAGCATTCCTACCGAGCGGGTCAGCCACGCCGCCGCTAAAAAACAAATCCCCGCTCCCCAGCTTGCCCATTGTTTTTTATCGTCCAGCAGCACCAGTGCCCAGATGCTCAGCGCACTATAGAGTACATCCGACATAATAAACATACTGTGCTGAAACACCGCGATATTTGCCAGCACCAATAGTCCCACCAGCCGGGCGTATTTTTCCGCCAGATACCGCCCTGCCAGCCGCCATGCTCCCGCCGCCAGAAAAACCGCACTCAATACCAGCACCAGTTTAGCCGGCAGCACCGGCAGATTACCGCCGGTAATTTTTATCAGTCCCGCTGTTATCAGCGGCAGCATCGGCGGATAGACGCTGCCTTCCCTGCCGTTGAATTGATAACCTTCGCCAGCCGCTATCGACCTGCCCAGCCCGATATATTCTGCGCTGTCCGGCGTAGGCTTGAACTCCCCGCTTAGCGAGCAAAGATAAATCACCAGGGTGAACACTACCCCCACGCTCAGCAAAATATGGGTTTTGGTGGAATTTTTGGGGGAATCCATAAAATGTGTATCGACCGCAACTTAATTAGTGGATTACTTTTTATCATCCTTCGGATATAACATTACAAAAATGATTAGCTCCATCAATGGTTATCGTACTTGGGGGCGACTTTGCGGGTATTGCATAGCTATTCGTGATTGATATCTATGAAAGACAAAATATAATATATTTTTCAGGAAACCATCGCTCGATGCGGAGATATTACCCATGAGCCAGGCCGCTTCACAAGCCCATGCCTTTTATCGGGACGTTGCCCGTACACGAGTCGTCTGGACAATTAAAGATAAAGATGGCTACCCTGCCCCAAAAACACCAGATGGTTGTCAGGCACAGCCATTCTGGTCGTCTCGCTCGCGGGTGGAGCGGATCATCAAGACCGTCCCTGCCTATGCGGGTTTTGCTCCTTACGAAATATCCTGGGATGATTTCTGTTCTTGCTGGGTTCCGCGTCTCATTAAGAACAAGATTAAAGTCGGTGTAAATTGGAGTAGCAAGCATGCCAAGGGATTCGATCTCGATCCGGAGTTGGTTCTAAGGGCTGTCGCAGCTTCCGCCCAATCGGCATCGAAAGGAGAGAAGTGAAATGTTTTCTTTTTATGTAATTAAGATATCCAGCCGCACGATTAAACTTTCCTGCCTGGTCCTGCTGTTCATAATAGCCGTCGCCCCAACGACCAGCCGGGCGCAGGATCAGCCGAAAACTTTCATTAAAACCGAACATTTCGACGGTGACCCCAATTGGCAGAGCTTCAACAACCACATTGTCCCGAAACACATTCCCACCGTAACCCAGGACTTCGGCTACAGCCAAACTACCTTCGCCGGCGATAAAAAAGGTGAAATCGGCGGACGCGTCCAACGCTCCACCACCCCTGCCTCTTACGCCGCTTCGCTGGCCGATAAAACCTTGCATGACAAACTTTCCGCTTCCGGCACCTTTGCCTTCACCGCCACCTCCGGCAGCAGCGGCCTGTTCTTTGGGTTCTTCAACTTCCGCCAGACCCCCGGCCAAGGCCGCCCAACCAACTCCCTTGGTATGGACTTCGACTGTGAAGGCCATGGTGCCCGCCTCGCCATCCGCCTCATCAGCGGCAGCAATAAATTCTGCGGCACCTTCATCACCCCCTTCATCCCCGGAGTGTACCGCCCCACCCCCATCAAAAACGACGGTACCCGATACCACTGGTCACTCAACTACGACCCCGGCGCCAACAGCGGCAATGGCCAAATTCAATTTACCATAAAAAGTAACTCGCCTAACCCCGAAGGGGGGGAATTAAAGGTGTCCAGTACATTATTTGGGGGGAATTAAAGGTGTCCAGTACATTATTTGTGAAGGTGTCCGAGTAAAATCTGGTGAATCCATACCGTGAAGAAAGGAATCCCGACAAATCTGAACTTTTCATTGTCCTGCCGCGGCAATCTCTGATTATACCAATCTCGCCCTTTCGCCCCTCCTCATCTGATATTTGAAATTCCTTTTTCTTTTCTTATCTTCGTGTTCTTCATGCCGCTTCATGGTTAATATATCTCTTTATTTTCTATATATGATATTTATTGTGTATTATTATTCTTATCCATTCGCGTTGATTAGCGTGCCTTAGCGGTTGAATAATTCCTTAATCTGCGTTTTTCCACCCTCCGCCCAGCCGATCACCCCAATTGGCCCCTTCAACGTCCGGTAATTTTTGGCTTCCTGCCCTCATCACCGAAACGAGCGAAAAATTCTCGCTCCGTATCAGCCGCAAAATCGTTTTTTTCGTTTCACCCCCCCCATTTTAACGCCGATATATACGTGGAAATAAATAATGCCTGTAATTTTCTATCGGCATCGGGAGTTATAAATGCGTATCCTATTTATCAATCCACCCTGGGTAATCAAACGCAAGCAAAGTGTCTGGAACGGCATCGCCAGCGTTATGCCCCCCTTGGGCCTGGCCTCAATGGCCGCCGTCCTGGAACAGGCCGGTCACGACGTCAAAATCCTCGATATGCACGCCGAACGCCTGGAGCTGGGCGAGCTTACCCATCGGCTGGAGGAGTTGGGCGAGTTTAACCTGGTCGGTGTTACCGCCACCACTGCTCTGATTAACAATGCTTGGAAAATCGCATCAATCGTTAAGGCCGGCCATCCTCGTACCAGGGTAATTCTGGGCGGCGTCCACCCTACCGTCCTGCCGGAAGAATCACTTTCCCTCCCTGCCGTTGACCTGGTCGTTCGCGGCGAAGCCGAAGATACCATCATTGAGCTTGCCGAAAATAAACCCCTTCCGACCATTGACGGCATTTCTTTTCGCACGCCTGCCGGTTTTCGTCATAATCCCGACCGTCCTTTGATTCGCGATCTCGATACCCTGCCCACCCCTGCCTACCATTTGCTGCCCATGGACAAGTATCACCCCGCCGTTGGTGCCGCCAAACGCCTGCCCGCCATCTCCATGCTGGCCACCCGCGGCTGCCCGGGTAAATGCACCTTCTGCTATCGCCTCTTTGGCAACTCCTGCCGCGTCCGCTCCGGCCAAAAAATCGCCCTGGAAGTTAAACTCCTCCAGGATAATTATGGCATCCGCGAAATTTGCTTCTACGACGACACCTTCACCATCTTCCATAAACAGGTCAAAGCCTTCTGCCAAACCCTGGACGATCTCAATATCGACCTCACCTGGAGTTGTTTCAGCCGAATTGACACCGTAAACGAGGAGTTACTCCGACTCATGAAAGCTCACGGCTGTCATCAGATAATGTTCGGCCTGGAGTCTGCCAGCCCGGAAATCCTGCGTAACATCGGCAAACCAGTCGATTTGGAGCAGGCGGAAAAAGTGGTACGCCTGACCCAAAAGGTCGGCATCGATGTTCGTGCCGCCTTCATGCTGGGCAATCCCGGCGAGACCGAACAATCCCTGCGAGAAACCCTCGATTTCGCCATCAAATTGGGGCCGGAGCTGGCCATCTTCAACATTACCACCCCCTTCCCCGGCACGGAGATGTTCGCCTGGGCTGACAAGCACGGCTACCTCACCACCAGAAACTGGGAGGATTACCATCACGCCTCGCCGGTAATGGAGTTGCCCACCATATCTTCTGCGGTGGTGCAGGCCTTTTACCGCCGCGTCTATCATCAATTTTTCCTTCGGCCCGGCTATCTGGCCCACCGCGCGGCCAAGCTTCGCAGCCTGATCGATTTTACCAACGCCTATCACGCCTTAAAAGCCGTTGTCAGAGCCTCTTAGATTAACCGCCACATTATAAGACCATCTCTTTACCCGCTCCACCCGGCGGAACCTTTTGCTTCACCTCTTGTTTGCGCTTGAAATCCCGCAATTATTTCGTGAAATCCACGAATTTTCGTCGATTATTTCTTGGTAAAAACATCTTAAAAACGGCGAAAAACAGGGTAAAAATGGCTAAAAAGAAAAAACTTCTCTTTATTTTTCTCACTTTTTTGGGGGTATTTGGCGGGGTTTTTTGCCTGCTGGAGCTGGTTCTGCGTATTATTCCCATCCCGGGGATCCAATTTAACTGCCTCACTTACGATCCGGTAGTCGGTATTCGCATCCATCCCCACTCCACCTGGACCTATCGCGATAATCGCGGCCGGTTTGTCGAGCGAAAGGCCAACTCCTGGGGCTACCTGGACGCCGAACACGTAAAAGCAAAGCCGATAAATACTTTTCGTATAGGCTTTTTCGGCGACTCCTATACCGAGGCCGTCCAGGTCCCACTGGAAGACACCTTTTTCCGCCAGGTTGAGCTAAACCTCAACGATCAAAACGTCGAGTGCTTCTCCATCGGCCACGGCTCATTCAGCACCCTGCAATCTTACTTGAGCTGGCAGCGTTGGGGCACCTTTTTTGACATGGACCTGGTGGTCTATGTCTTTTTTGAAAATGACTTAGGCGACCAGATAAAAACCATCCACCATATACCTTGTTTTCCCTTTGCCGAGCTCACCGCGGACGGCGGCTTTAAAATCGACAATTCCTTCCGCCGGACCAACCGCTTTTATCAGCGGCTGTGGTACAGGATACCCGATTATCTGACCGCCCATTCGCTGGTTTGCGCGACCCTGTCCCAGAGAATAAGTCTGCTTAGACAATGCGGCGTCAAACCGGTATTAACCGAGGCGGATCGATTAACTCGGCTGGAGGAGAAGCAAAGATGGCAAAGCGGCAAGGAGATCGCCAAGATTACCCGCCCCTCGCTTTGGCCCAAAGACCTCAGGGATTACGCCGAGAAGCTCGGCGCTGCCGTTATCTTAAAATGGCGGGATGAAACCGTCGCCCAGTCTCAAAAATTTGCCGTTTTATACGTGCCCCGCTCGGACCAGCTTGCAATCGCCGACGACCGCCAGGACAGTTGGAAACCCTGGCTCATCGAGTTGTGCCGACAGAACCATATCACTTTTATTGACCCCACGCCGCTCCTGCTGGCCGCCCAGTCTGCCGGCCAGGAGATTTATTACGACCACTTTACCAAAATCGGCCACACCGCCTTTGCCCAGGCCTTTATTGCCTGGTTCAAACAGCATCCTCCTGCCGATAATAATCAAACAAGAAAGGATTTTTATGTCTCTCAATAAAAGTTCCAGCGAATTCTGGCAGTTTCTCAAAACCAACAAGAAATGGTGGCTGACCCCGATCGTCTTGTTTTTGATCCTTTTTATCGTACTGATTTTCGCCACGCAGGGTGCGGCCCTCGCCCCCTTCATTTACGCGGTCTTTTGATTTGCTCGTTCCAGGCTTAAGCTACAAACTGCGATTTATTCGATAATCAGTTTTAATATTCGCCGGGTTTTATCTGACACCTTCGCCCGCCCAGCGATAGCCAGCCCCATCACCCAAAGAATACCTTCGTCGTCGCCCAGTAGCGCCAGATTATCGCGGATGCCGGCCGGCACTTTTCTATCGGTCAGAAAATCGCCCAGTTTCTTGCCCCCCGCCGACCCCAGCGGGTAAAAACAATCTCCCATTTTTCTAACACGAATCCGCAACATCCCGACAATCTTATCTGCGTCGAACACCTCCTGCCGTGCGGTTCTCTCTCGCAGAAATTGCTCCAGGTATTCTTTCCCCGCCGTGATTATTTCCCCGCTGACAGCGGTTACCTCTTGCGCCTCTCTTTTCGTCGGCTCATACCATAGATAACCACCGCCCACTGCTGTCTTGCCGGAACCCGCCAGGACAATCTCACCGCCAGTAACCGCCGGCAGCGCCGACCCGCCGGGCGGGGCTGTGGTTATAATCAGACTATCTACCACCCGCTTCGCCCACCGACCCTGCGGCAGTTGCAACGTATTATTACCTTTATCGCCGTCCCGACCTTCTGCGAACGTCCCCGCATCCACCAGTCCCTGGATCGCTTCGATCTGGCGACTGCCGTATTTCCCCAGCGGCACCTCCAGAGCAAGCAGCACCTGATGAATGATTTCCGCCCGGACTATCCGGGTTTGTTTGCTTAACCCGACCGCATCCAGGTGAAAGGCATCCTTATCCCGGCTGATCAGCAATTTTTTCAGCGCCGCTGCTGCTTCGGTTGCGATAATCTTCTGCGCCGCCCCCGCCGCCTCTGCCAGCCGCAATAGCGACCCATCGATATCCGGATTATATTTCTCCCGCAGTTCGGGCAGCAGCTTCCGGCGGATAATATTGCGGGTATAATCCAGGGAATAATTACTCATATCCGTGCGATATTCGATTTTATTCTGCTGGATGAAACTTTCAATTTCGCATCGTCGCAGCCCCAGCATCGGCCTAACCAGCCACAGCGGCGTCCCCTGCTCTTCGGTTAGCTGCCGGATTGCCGGAATTCCCACCAGTCCTCTTATTCCAGTTCCGCGAATAATCCGCTGCAGCACCGTTTCCACGTTATCGTCGCCGTTATGCCCGGTTGCTATCTTTTGGCAGCCCAGCCGCCGGGCAGTCTGCGCGAGAAATCGATAGCGCTCTCTGCGCGCCGCAGCCTCCAGCGACATTTTCTCCTGCTCCGCGACCTTGCCGATATCACTTGAGCCGACAACCACCTCCAGCGACAGACCCGCTGCTTGTCGGCTGACGAACTGCTCGTCACGATCACTCTCCTCGCCGCGCAGATGATGATTCAGATGAGCCACATATAGCCCGGTGATATCCACCAGTTTCGCGCGGGATAAAAGGGTAATCGCGTGCATCATCGCCATACTATCGCACCCGCCGGATACCGCCAGCAGCCACCCCTCCCCTGGCTTAGCCATCTCATGCCGCCGAATCTGCTCCTGCACCTTCCGCAATAATTTATCATTCTTGATATCGTCGGTCATCTTGTATTAGCCTGCTCAACCCTTTTCAACTGCTCATACAGGTTCTGCATCTCCATCATCGCCAGTCCCGCTTTTTGCCCGCTCCGCAGCGGCTCTCCGATAATCGATTCGATCTCCATCGGCCGGCCGCGCCGCCGGTCCAGGTGCATCGAAGTATAATATGGCTTCATCCGCTGGGTATCGTCCATCATTTTATCCAGGAACTCATCTTCGATTATCAGTCCCAGCTTTTTCGCCGCCGCCTGCACCTCCTGCATCAGCCGCCGGGCGCTGACCCGCTGGGATTCGTCCGCCATGATTTTATCTACCGTCTTGTCGTGCAGAGCGGACAGCCCGTTAAACGGCACGTTCCAGACCAGTTTTTTCCAGCGGGCCAGCGCCAGATCATCCACCACCTGGCATTCCACCCCGCTGTCATTAAGCATCCGGGCGAAGCTTTTCAGCTTCTCGTCGGCCGCTCTTTGGAAATTGCCGATATGAATATATCCGTAATCCAGATGATTAATCACGCCCGGCTGCTCGCGATTGCAGCAGATAAACGCCAGTCCTCCCGCTATCCGCTCTCTGCCGAATATCTCCGCCAGTTCTTCTTCGTTGCCCAGCCCGTTTTGCGCGGTCAGGATAAGCGTCTCCGCTCCCGCCATCGGCTCGATCAGCTCACGATACCGGTGATTAGCCGTGGTCTTTAGCCCGACAAACACTACATCTACCCGCCCGACTCGGCTGGGTGTGTCATAGCAATTCACCTTCGCCAGATGAAAATCACCTTTATAGCTGCGGACCAATAGGCCGTTTTCCTTAACCACCGGGTAATCACTTCGCATCAGGAAATGCACATCGTATCCGTTGTGGGCCAGCATCGCCCCGTAGTAGCCCCCCATCGCTCCCGGTCCGACCACACCGACCCGCATCACTTCACCTCCAAAATTAGTTTCCGAGATTGCAGTATAAGCCAAATACCCCCCTTCTTACAAGACGTTACCTTTCGCCTTCTCACTTTCCAACTTTCTTACTTTCCTATTCTTTCTCTTTCACCTGTTCACCTGCTCAACTGTTTTCCTGTTCTCGCGCAGCGCCGCCTTCTCACTTTCTTACCTTCCTACTTTCTCACTTTCTCACCTTCTTACCTCTTCCCTTTCACACTTTTCACACCCTTCACACTTTTCACACCTTTTTTTGTTCTCGCGCAGCGCCGCCACCGCCACCTGATGCCGCAAATGCCTCCATAAATGGCACCGCATCCCCCCGGCTATAGCCTTGACCAACCGTGAAATTAACTACATCGTTTCCGTCATCACCCGCTGGCTAAAGGAATATAGCGATATCTCCATTCCTGACCCCCATTTATAAGCCGACATCTGAAAAATATCTAAAATAACATTGCAAATCTGGTAGTGTTTTTTATATAATAATGAAAATTGTTATCAATTTTATGTTTGGCCCCGCGACACTTCGCGGGGTTGTTTTTATTTCATTGCGAAACCTTCCTGCCGCGACCTGCCGCGACCTGCCGCGACGGGCGCGAGCACGGCGGGCGGACGCGAGCACGGCGGGCGGACGCTGGCACGGCGGGTAGGTCGTGGCAATCTAAAATTATGGAATAATACCGTTATGTATGGTGCGATATCTTGCAGCATTTTACCCAATTTTTTGAATAAGAGAAAATAATAGGATAATATGAAATTGGTAAGGTTAATCGCCGCCATCGGGATAGGGTGTTTTCTATCCTTTGGTTCAACCCTTTTAGCCTACACCGGCGGCACGGGTATCGAGACCGACCCCTACCAGATCGCCGACCCTAACGACTGGCAGGAACTAACCAATGACCCAAACAATTGGGATAAGTATTTTGTTCTGACCAACGACCTTGACTTCGACGAAGCAAATCTTATTCCGCTAGCCTCTGATACCGATCCAAACACCTGGGATTTCCAGGGAACCTCCTTCACCGGGGACCTTGACGGCAACAACCATGTCCTGCGCAACGCCGTGATTAACCTCCCCGGCAGCGATTACGTCGGTCTTTTCGGCTGCCTCGGCAGCGGCAGCCGGATTTACAACCTGGGAGTTGAAAATATCTGTGTTAGCGGTCGCGGTTACGTCGGCGGTCTGTGCGGGGCGAATGATGGCGCCATCAGCGACTGTTACGCCACGGGAAGCGTAACTGGCGGTGATTCTTCATTTTTTCTCGGCGGTCTGTGCGGGGAGATCGGATATGGCACTATCACGGATTCTTACGCCACTGCCGCGGTAACCGGGGGAGATTCTTCTTCTTATCTCGGAGGACTGTGCGGTGATAATTTTCAAGGCACAGTTACCGATTGTTACGCCACAGGGGCGGTCAGCGGGCAGACAAATTCAGCTTTTCTCGGCGGACTGTGCGGGTATAACGGATATGGCACGATCACGGATTCTTACGCCGCCGGCCCGGTAACCGGGGGAGATTCTTCAATGTATCTCGGTGGTATGTGCGGGTATAACTATTATAATGGCACTATCACCAACTGTTACGTCACGAATAGCGTTACCGGCGGGAATAATTCCTTTGATCTTGGCGGTCTGTGCGGGTTGAATGATGGTACGATCAGCAACTGTTACGCCGCGAATAGCGTTGCCGGCGGGAATGATTCCTATGATCTTGGCGGACTGTGTGGGGTGAATTATGGCACGATCAACGACTGTTATTGGAACCGGGATACCGTCGCGTTATCTACCAGCTCGGGTGGTTGGGCGCTGAGCGATACCCAGATGAAGCAGGCAGCCAGTTTCCTCGGCTGGAATAACGGCCAGTGGACAATTGACGAAGGCAATGATTATCCCCGCCTGGCCTGGGAAAATGCCCCCGGCAGTCCGATTATGACGGACTATCCCACGCGGACCTACAGCGGCGATGGTTCTGAAACCAACCCGTTCCAGTTGAATATGCCCGCTGACCTGCTTTGCCTGGGCCTGCGCGTGCCGGATCATAACAGCTATTTCATCCTGACCGACAATATCGAAATGGCGGAAATTTCGGATTATCGCCCGCCCCAGTGTTTTGGTGGAAATTTTGATGGTCAGGGTTATGTCATCAGCCATCTGACGGTGGATGCTTCGGTAATTGGAAATAGCTCGCAACTTGGATTGTTTGGCCGAATGAATACTGATTCGGTGGTAACCAATCTCGGGTTGATGCAGGTTGTTATCAGTGGTGGGGATTATTCCAAGAATCTTGGTGGCCTGTGCGGATATTTGGATCATGGTTCGATTAATAACTGTTACGTCACGGGCAGCGTTACCGGCGGGGATTATTCATCTTGTCTCGGCGGCCTGTGCGGGAATAATCGGAGCACAATCAGCAACTGCTGGGCCACCGGCACCGTCAGTGGGGTTGATAATTCATATTATCTCGGTGGCCTGTGCGGGGCGAATGATGGCTCCATCAGTTATTGTTACGCCTCGGGCAGCGTTACCGGCGGGGATTATCCATATTATCTCGGCGGACTGTGCGGGATGAATTATTATGGCACGATCAGTGATTGTTATGCTACAAGCAATGTAATCGGTGAAGGTTCGTCATCTTATCTCGGCGGCCTGTGCGGGTGGAATGCTTATAATAGCTTAATCAGCGGTTGTTATGCCCTGGGTATGGTAACCGCTGGGGAGACTTCATTTTTTCTCGGCGGCCTGTGCGGGTATAATTATCAGAGCACGATTAGCGGTTGTTACGCCTCGGGAACCGTCTGCAGTGGCAACAGTTCAGGTCATCTCGGCGGCCTGTGCGGGTTGAATGCCAATGGAACGATCAGCAACGGTTATGCCACCGGCACTGTAACCAGTGGAAATGATTCTTATTATCTCGGCGGCTTATGTGGTTGGAATTGGGAAGGAACCATCAGCGGCTGTTACGCTACGGAAACTGTTACCGGTGAGATTGGCTCTTTTTCTCTTGGCGGGCTGTGCGGTACAAGTAGTCGCGGCACTATCAACGACTGTTACACCACCGGTACGGTTACCGGTGGGGACAATTCCGATTTGCTCGGCGGTTTGGTGGGGTATAACGACCAGGGTAAGGTTATCCGTTGTTATTCGACCGGAAAGCCCACCGGAACTTCTGATGTCGGCGGATTATGCGGCGGCAAAACCACGGGGGGCGATTATCAGGATACCGGCAATTTCTGGGATACTGATACCTCCGAGATTTTAACCAGCGAAATGGGCACCGGCAAAACCACCCCCGAAATGCAAACCCTGGCAACCTTCACCACCGCAGCCTGGGATTTTGTGGATACGTGGTCTTTGTGCGAAGCGACCAATTATCCTCGCCTGCAATGGCAGATACCGGCACAGGACTTTGTTTGTCCTGACGGCGTATGCACCGAAGACCTGGCCTATTTTATCCCGTGGTGGCTCCATGAAGATTGCGCCTCATCTAACGACTGCGACGGCGCCGACCTGAACACCGACGGTGTAGTTGACTTAGCCGACCTCTCCCTCTTCGCCGCCAACTGGCTGGACGGGTTATAACCATTAACGGATCTGTATAGCCCCTTTGAACATTGAACCTTGAACGTTGAATTTCTTAAAGAATTTCATTGCGAGGAGCGCATCGGATTTTCTCCATCTTCCTCTTTCATCTGATCAACTGTTCTCCTGCTCTCGCGCAGCGCCGCCTTCTTACTTTTCGCACCTTTCACACTTTTCACACCTTTCACACTTTCTTCCCTCTTCCCCTTCACACTTTTCGCACCTTTCACACTTTTCGCACCTTCTTAGTCCGGTTCCTTGACTCGTTCTATTTTAGCGCCTAGGGCATTTAGTTTTTCCTCGATCCGTTCATAGCCGCGGTCGATGTGATAGACCCGCAGGATCTGCGTCTGGCCGCGGGCGACCATCCCCGCTAATACCAAAGCCGCCGAGGCCCGCAAATCCGAAGCCATCACCGGCGCCCCGATCAGCTCCCGCACCCCTTTCACCACCGCGGTTGGGCCTTCTCTCCTGATCTGGGCCCCCATCCGGTTCAGCTCCGCGGTGTGCATGAATCGGTCGGGGAAGATTTTTTCGGTGATAATACTATTGCCGTCCGCCAGGCATAATAGCGCCATCAACTGGGCCTGCAGGTCGGTGGGGAATCCCGGATACGGCTGGGTAGTAACATCCGCCGGGGTAAGCTGGCGTGATGAGCTTACGCACACCCCGCCATTGGTTCTGTCAATGTTGACCCCGATAAGATTGAGCCGATCGATAACCGCCATCAGGTGTTCGCACCGGCAGTTTTCCAGAATAATCTCGCCATTGGTGATAGCCGCTGCCACCATAAAAGTGCCGGTCTCGATCCGGTCGGGAATTATCTCGTAATCCGCGCCGGAGAGTTCGTCCACCCCTTCGATAACCAACCTGGGGCTGCCGTGGCCGGTGATTTTCGCACCCATCTGGTTGAGGAAATTGCCCAGATCGACGATCTCCGGCTCGCAGGCTGCCGACTCGATAATGGTTCGCCCTTGGGCCAGGCAGGCGGCGCTCATCACATTGGCCGTGCCCAGCACGGTGCTGCCGAACGGCCCGCCGAGAAAGATCTCCGCCCCCCGCAGCCGGTCCGCATCTGCGATGATATTACCGCCTTCCAGGTGCAATTTCGCCCCCAGCGTCTCCAGGCCGCGAAGGTGCAGGTTGATCGGCCGGTCCCCGATAGCGCAGCCGCCCGGCATACTCACTTCCGCCCTGCCCCGCCGAGCCAGCAGCGGCCCCAGCACGCAGATACTAGCCCGCATCCGCCGCACGCTCTCATAGTCCGCCAGCGAGCAAGACTCGTCCTCCACCTTGATATGCAGGGCGCCGCTGTCATCCCGCTGGACCCGGCAGCCCAGTTTAGTCAGTAGTGTGCACAGGTAACGGGCGTCAGCCAGGTCGGGTACCCCGCGAATGACGGATTCCTCGCCCGTCAACAGGCACGCCGCCATAATGGGAAGAGCGGCGTTCTTAGCCCCGCCGATCTTCACCGAACCCCGAAGACGGGTACCACCCTGAATCAAAAAAGAATCCATTCTATTAATTTCCTTCCCTGTATAACTTTATAGCCTAGGTTAATCCTTTCGGGCTGCTATTACCCGCTGATGGCCTAAACCGTCCTTAACAGCTTTGATGTCCTTAAGATAACCTGATTGCTCGAAAAGTGCAATGACTTCGCCGGCTTGATTATAAGCGACCTCTGCCATCAGGCAACCATTATCCGCCAGATACTTATCACTGTCGCGGGCGATTCGGCGGTAATAGTCCAGGCCGTCCTCGCCGCCGAACAGGGCGCTCCGCGGCTCATGGTCCCGCACGGAGGGCGGCAGGAGTTGGTACTCGGCGGCGGATATATACGGTGGATTGGAGATAATCAGGTCGAAGATGCTGCCCTGCGGACGGTTGGTAATTTGGTCGTAGAGGTCACTTTGCAGTAATTCAACCCGGCTGGTGAGGTGGTGCGATTCCACATTACTGCGGGCGACAGCCAGGGCGGCTTCGCTGTTGTCAACGGCTAACACCTGGGCCTCCATGACGTTAGCAGCGACGGCGATAGCGAGGCAGCCGCTGCCGGTACATAAATCGAGCACCATCGCTGTAGGACGGGAGGTCTGGCGGCATAAGAAATCAATCGCCTCGCTGACCAGCAACTCACTTTCCGGCCTGGGTATTAAAACCGCGGGGGTGAGGTGGAAATCCAGGCTGAAAAACTGCTTTTTGCCAATCAAATAGGCGACCGGCTCATGGTCGGCGGCTCGCCGAACCAACTCACGGAATTCGGTAAGTTCTTGTGCTGTGGGAAGATAATCGTACTTGACGTATAAATCAATCCGCTGGCACTTCAGGACGTGAGCCAGGATAATCTCGGCACAAAGCCGGGGGCTGTCCACCTGGGCTGTGGTAAAATGCTGCGCAGTCCATTCCAACAATCGCTTGATAGACCACGAAGTTTGGGCGGCGGCGTCGGTTGACATAACTATTGTATTATACGATACTTAGGACGATAATGCCAGAAAATAACGATTCTTTTCTACACAGGTAAATTTCCAAAGAGTAAGAGGAAAAGTCAAGTTTATTATGGCGTTAGTTATTGAAAAATAAAGAAATACGGCCGCCTGCGGCGGCATAAAAAAAGTGTGAAAGGGAAGAAATAAGAAAGTGGGAACCCGTCTTCGCCAAGGCTTCGACGAGGCAGGAAGTTTGAAAGGTAAGAGAAGTGGCCGCCAGCGGCGGGGTCCAGGGCCAGGGATTGCCTGGATGGCCTAGTTTCACTCTCTTCTCACAAAACTATGGGGAAAAGTTGGTATTTGACGTGATAATAGTGGCAATTTTTGGCAAAAAGCGGTTAAAACCGGCGTAATTCCGGCATTATTTGACGCTTTTTGACCTAAAATCCGGGTTTTTGCGGAAAAATTTAACAAAATTACTGGGTTTTTGTGGGGAATTTTTTAACCGCTAATCGATGTGAATAAACGCGCATACTTGCGGAAATTCGAAATCCGAATATCGAAATTCGACCCGCCGCGACCTGCCGCGACGGGCGCGAGCAAGGCGGGCGGGCGCTGGCAAGGCGGGAACAAATCCGAATATCTTAAAAACAAAATTCAAAACAAAGAGATTATTATCCGCTGATTACTCAGATTATAAAATAATATTTTGACGGGAATAACAGGATATATTATTACTATATAGATAATAATACAGATAACGCAAATATTATATCCACAGATTACGCCGATGAACGCAGATTAAGAAATTATTTAACCGCGAATTAACGCTAATCTATAAGAATATACATATTCTTCACGCAGAGACGCGGACTTCGGCGAGATCAGTCGAGACGAGAATACAGAGATTTTTTCAACCACGGATTTCACTGATTACACGGATTAGGATTAAAGGCAAGGATATTTATAATTTAAGAATATTCTGATATATTTAAACCACGATGGCCACGAAGGTGGACACGAAGTTAAGATAAAAGAAAAGCCAGAGAATACAGATATTATTATCCACAGATTACGCCGATTAGCGCAGATTAAAGAATCGAGGAACATTGTTTCGCTGACGAAATATGCCGACAACAAGGGAACATTTGAAGCCGGGGCAGAATAAAAGATAATTAATCCGCAGATGGCCGCCAGATGCCCAGAACGGGAGATCAGTTGAAAGTTGAGAAGAATATATTTCTCACGCAGAGACGCGGACTTCGGCGAGCTCAGTCGAGACGAGAATACAGAGATTTTTTCAACCACGGATTTCACTGATTACACAGCGCGGCAGAGCCGCAACCAAATAATGAGGAAGAAGGTCTATTT
>ENA-ORXD01000188-ORXD01000188.1-sediment-metagenome-genome-assembly--contig:-NODE-188-length-99830-cov-4.838220_pt1 | contig 99830 bp, 86 predicted proteins | sample MGYA00237862_ERZ511471 | MGnify/ENA metagenome assembly ERZ511471
TAATAATGCCTTTGTCATCCGTCTTCAAGTCGATGTGCAGGAAATCGCCGCACAGTGGATTCTCATCTTCAAATGAATAATCACTGGGGTCGATCTTGCCCTTGAAACCAGGATTCTTGTAATGGTCTAAAATTAGTTCGCGATACAGGTCATCCATTTTTTGCCCTATGCGAAAGTAGCAATCACTTTATCTAATCCGATTCGCAGCGCGTCCAGGTCTTCAGTCGTGTTGTACAGGTACATGCTGGCGCGTGTGCTTGCCGGAATGTTGAAGCGCTCATTCCGAAGTCGGGTTTTAGGACCAGAGGATCCGGTGATTAATCGTATTCAAAATTGGTATATCAAGCAGTTTTGGCTTAAAATAGAGCGCGAAATTTCCATAGTCAGCGCCAAAAATAAGCTACAGGAAATTCTGGACGAAGCAAAGAATCAACCCGGTAATTCAGGTGTGCAAATTAACATCGATGTCGATCCGCTTTAGCCTCATTCTTTCTTGAAAAAATTATGATAATAATATCCAAGTTCGTTCCCCAGATGTTCCACGCAAAAATGTTATCAACGTTCCACGCGCAAAATTGAATTGTTTATTCACTGTATAACTGAACATTATCAATACCACCATTTTCCTCCTCTCAAAAAATTGTTAATAAAGAGAGCGTTATTAACAATCAACCGCCGGCAATTCCGTTCTTCATTTATCTGTTTACATGTAAATTTTTAAATTTGACACAACATTCTTAATCCAAAACAAACGTAATGGGAAAGATTATTGCATTAGCGAACCAAAAGGGTGGCGTGGGCAAAACGACCACGGCTATTAACCTTGCGGCAAGCCTTGCTGTACTGGAACAGAAGGTACTGATTATCGATGCCGACCCCCAGGCCAATGCTACGTCGGGCGTAGGATTCGACGTTCGCAACGTGACTACCAGCATTTATGAATGTATTGTTGACGACGTCGATCCGCACAATACCATTCTGAAAACCGAAACGGAAAATCTTGAACTTCTTCCGTCCCACATTGATTTGGTTGGAGCCGAAATTGAAATGCTCAACCGACCCAACAGGGAGATGGTAATGAAGCATGTTTTGGAGAAAGTTCGCGATGATTATGATTTTATTTTGATTGACTGTTCTCCCTCGCTCGGTTTGATTACCGTAAATGCGCTGACCGCTGCCGATTCGGTTATTATTCCGGTACAATGCGAATACTTTGCATTGGAAGGTTTGGGAAAACTGCTCAATACAATTAAAATCATTCAGAACCGACTGAATCAGGAGCTTGAGATTGAAGGATTCCTTCTGACGATGTACGATGCCCGCCTGAACCTGTCGAACCAGGTTTACGAAGAGGTGAAACGGCATTTCCAGGATATGGTTTTCGAAACGATTATTGCCCGGAACATTAAATTATCAGAAGCACCCAGTTATGGCGTGCCGGCAATTTCTTACGATGCCAGCTCAAAAGGAGCCATCAGCTATCTGAATCTTGCCCGCGAACTGTTACAAAAAAACGAAATGACTAAGCTCAGCAGCAAACAAGTTGTTGAACAATAAAATATCTCTAATCATTATTTAATTTCTGAATTATGGCCAAACGAAATGCTCTGGGAAGAGGACTGGGCGCATTGATTGATGATGCTGATCAGGTGAGAGAAGCAACCTCGGTTTCGAACGAAATTGAATTATCGAAAATCCAGGCGAATCCATTTCAACCCAGAACCAATTTTGACGAAGAAGCGCTCCAGGAACTGGCTACGTCTATCCGTGAAATTGGCATTATTCAGCCATTAACACTTCGGAGACTAAATGATGAACAGTATCAGATCATTGCTGGCGAAAGAAGATTCCGGGCTGCCAAAATTGCCGGACTCGAAAGAGTTCCCGCCTTTGTCAGGGAAGCCGGTGATGAAGAGATGCTGGAACTGGCCCTCGTCGAAAACATCCAGCGCGAAGATTTAGATGCCATTGAGGTGGCTCTCAGTTATCAGCGCCTTATCGAAGAGTGTCAGCTAACTCAGGAGAGTTTAAGTGAACGCGTTGGAAAAAAGCGTTCCACCGTTTCCAATTATCTGCGGTTGCTCCGTCTTCCTGCCATTATCCAAAAAGGAATTCGCGAACAGGAAATCACGATGGGACACGCCCGGGCACTGGTCAATATTCCCGAACCGGAAACTCAGGTCATGATTTTCCGACAAATTGTGAAGTACGACTTTTCCGTAAGGAAGGTGGAAGAAATCGTTCGGAAAATCAACTCGGAAGACGGCGAAGGCTCCCCTAAACCCAAGAAGGCACAAAATTTCCCGGAGGAATATGGTGAACTGAAAAACCATCTTGGAAAATACTTCAATACAAGTGTCGATTTCAAAATAAATGACAAGGGAAAAGGCCGAATTGTTATTCCTTTTTCCGATCCAAAGGAATTAGAGCGGATCATTGGCATATTTGACAGACTGAATTCCTAAATTTGTGTCGGAAAAAAAGAAACGACATTTTGAAAAAATCGGTAACGGGGCTACTTATTATTATTTGCCTTCTGGGCTTTAATATCGAAAGCCAGGCGCAGGTACGGAAAGCAGTGAATGATAGCGTGAAGATCTCAGCAGATCTTCAACCGAAAAATCATTCACCTAAAAAGGCGTCTATTTATTCGGCCCTGTTTCCTGGTCTTGGACAGATTTATAACGGCAAATACTGGAAACTTCCGATTATTTACGGAGGATTTGCCGGTTTGATTTATGGTTTTAGCTGGAATAATAATTTATATAACGATTATTTTGAAGCCTACCGGACCATATCCCAATATAGCAGTCCAAGTCAATTAACGGCTAAAGACAAAGCATACCTTGATAAATTCATCAATAATCCCTCTATTGATCTGACCAACTCCACTCATTTCAGTTATGTAACTAAACAATTGCTAAGTGGTAAAGATTTCTATCGGAGAAACAGGGATTTAACAATTATTGGTATGTTTGCATTGCATGTGCTAAATATCATTGATGCAAGTGTTGACGCTAACTTTTTTGATTATGACATCAGTGATGATTTGAGTATGAGAATTGAACCTGCTCCAATTAACTTTTACGGCAGGCAAACAGTTGGCATGAAAGTCAACATCAAATTTTAGAGAACGATATGATGGGAAAGTGGAAGAATGCACTATTAATTGTGACTTTTTTGGGATTGCTCCCGGTAACATTGTTTGCCAAGGACGATACCAAGACAAGTCGCGATTATGACTTAAAAAAGGCAAAGTTTATCTCAGTTACCCGCCTCGATACGGTGGATAATGGTTACGATAAAACCTATACGTTACCGAATGAAGACTTAAGTGAACTGGAAGCGCAAAAACTTGATTCGCTGGTCAATACATGGTATGTCCAGAATGCTTTCGAGTTTGACAGCCTCAGCTATAACACGCTGCCCGATTCGCTGAAAAATCCACTGCCCGATTCAATTTATATCAACAGGCTACAGAACCTTGATTCGTACATCGATCTGTCTTTTAACAATACAGTTAAGAATTTCATCACCCTATATACCATTAAACGGCGCGACCAGGTATCGGTCATGCTGGGACTGGCCAACTATTACTTTCCGATGTTTGAGCAAATTCTCGACAAGTATAATTTACCGCTCGAGCTGAAATACATGGCCATCATTGAATCTGCGCTAAACCCAAGAGCGTTCTCACGTGCAGGTGCATGTGGTTTGTGGCAATTCATGTACGGAACCGGGAAAATGTATGGCCTGGAAATTAATTCCTTTGTCGATGAACGGCGTGATCCTGTAAAATCGACAGAAGCTGCGGCCAAATTTTTACAGGATTTGTACAACATTTACGGAGACTGGCATCTGGTTATTGCCGCATATAACTGCGGACCTGGAAATGTAAACAAAGCGATTCGTCGTTCGGGCGGGGCAAGGAATTACTGGAAAATTTACTACCGCCTTCCGCGTGAGACCCGCGGTTATGTACCTGCCTTTATTGCGGCGGCATACGTAATGAACTATGCGAAAGAGCATCATCTTGCTCCCACCGAGCCATCATTCGATATTGTTACCGATACCATTCAGGTTCGGAACTACCTTGCATTCGATCAAATTTCAGCGGTGCTGGATATCCCGGTGGAAGAGCTTCGCGATTTGAATCCTCAATACCGCAGAGACATTATTCCGGCCAAACCGGACAAACCTTACACACTGAAGATTCCGGCCAACAAGATCTCGGATTTCCTCGATAAAGAGTCCTTTGTTTTTGCTTATAATCGGGATAAATATTTCCCGAATAATCAAATTGTGGTTCCAAGTGGCAGGAATGCATATTTCACTCCAGGCGATGTAGCCGGGAAAGATAAAGTTTTCTATACGGTGAAGCCAGGAGACAATTTGGGATTCATTTCTCAATGGTTCCATGTGAGGGCTTCCGAACTTCGATACTGGAACAATATTCACCACAACCTCATTCGTGTCGGACAGAAGCTGGTTGTTTATGTTCCTAAAGGAAAAGGAGAGCATTACAAACAATACAACTCAATGACCTCCGCTCAGAAACAATCGGGTATGGTTCCTGCCAATACGACTATTTCTTCTGCGGTAGATGTGAACGGACCATTTACCATTTACACCGTGCAGCGTGGAGACAATCTCTGGACCATTGCGCGTAAATATCCGGGAGTATCCAATTTCGATATCATGAAAATGAATAACATCAAAGACGCAAAAGGATTACACCCCGGACAAAAGCTGAAGATTCCGAGCAAGGCTTGACGAAAAATACAATATGAAAAAATAAAGGGCTGGTTTTCACCAGCCCTTTTCTTTTCTTCTAATTCGTTTGTCCCGGAGCTCTTGGAGCATTATGCTCCGGGAAGGTAAAAAGGCAATTAGAATAAAAAGGAGTATTCGCAATAATACCTTTTTATGTCCATACATACAAATTCCATTGACAGTTTCGCGTAATTTATTAGCGTATTTTTCAAACTACAGGCCAAAAGGATGAATGAGTCAGCAACAGGATGGAAAGCCCATATTGCGGTATGGCTTCATCTGAAAAAATTCCGGTTGTTTACAATTTCTTTACACAGTTCTATGCCGCTGATTTCATGAATCCTTCCAGATTTTCTTTTGGTTCACCCTCTTGTTGCAAGTCCATATTAATACAGATTCTAAATATTTCCATACCTTTGTACCGCTTTCAAACAATGGGGTGCCTTAAAATTACAGGCTGAGAACATACCCTTTGAACCTGTCCGGGTAATTCCGGAAAGGGAACATGTGTACTCTACTCCCATTGGTTTTTATTCATCTAAAAACCGATTTAAAATGAAAAAACTTCTTGTTTTATGGATGCTGCAGCTGATATTCTTTTCAGCGAATGCGCAGAACACGTTGAATGGACGTGTGGAAAATGAAAAAGGTCGCCCGCTCATTGGCGCCAATGTCATTATTGAGAACACCTTTGTCGGGATGCCGACTGACCAAAATGGAAAATTCAGCTTTGAAGGACTAAAAGCCGGAGACTATGTACTGAAAGTTTCCTACCTGGGCTACCAACAAGTAACCCAAAAAATTACAGTCCCTACAAATGAAATCATTACCATCAAGATGAAAAATTCGGCGGTACTGGCCGATGAGGTAATTGTTTCGGCGACGCGGGCCGGCGACAAAACCCCCGTTGCTTATTCTGATGTTTCGAAAAAAAGCATTGTGGAACAGAACATGGGACAGGATATTCCCTATCTGCTGAGCATGACGCCCTCCTTAGTGACAACCTCCGATGCTGGAACCGGAATAGGTTATACCGGATTCAGGATACGTGGAACCGATGCCAACCGGATTAATATTACGGTGAATGGAATTCCGGTTAACGATGCAGAATCACACGGAGTTTATTGGGTAGATATGCCCGACTTCGCTTCGTCCCTCCAGAATGTTCAGGTCCAACGTGGAGTTGGAACATCGACCAATGGTGCAGGGGCTTTTGGTGCCACCGTCAACATGCAAACCAATAACCTGAATCCTGAGGCATATGCTGCAGTTAATTCTTCGGCCGGTTCATTCAATACCTGGAAAAACACGGTTGAAGCAGGAACCGGCTTACTGAATGGAAAATTCTCATTCGATGCACGTTTATCCAAAATTTCATCTGATGGTTACATCGACAGGGGTTGGTCCGATCTGAAATCTTATTATGTTTCGGGTGGATATTACACGGCCAAATCGATTCTGAAACTGAATATCTTTTCCGGTTTGGAAAAGACTTATCAGGCATGGTACGGAATTCCGTCCGATATGCTTGCCACCAATCGCAAGTACAATCCGGCAGGAGAGTATACTGATGCCCAGGGGAAAGTTCATTATTATGACAATGAAACAGACAACTATCAGCAGGACAATTACCAATTACTCTACTCCCATCGGTTCAACGGAAACCTCAATCTGAATGCGGCCTTGCACTATACCTATGGTCGTGGGTATTATGAGGAATACAAAGAAGATCAAAGCTTTTCCGATTACCTGATGACACCACCGACAGTTGGCGGCACCCAGGTGCAATCGACCGATTTGGTGCGCAGGAAATGGTTGGACAACGATTTTTACGGAACCACATTTTCGCTGAACTATGACAAAGCCAAAAACAATTGGACATTGGGTGGTGCCTGGAACCAGTACGACGGACGACACTTTGGTAAAGTGATTTGGGCCCAGTATTACGGTGAAAATCCAATTAACCACGAATGGTATCACTCAACCGGCCTAAAAACAGACTACAACCTGTATGGCAAGTTGAATCACCAATTCTCATCAACTCTTAACGCTTATATCGATTTACAATACCGACACATCAGTTACAAAATTGATGGTAATGATGATGATTTACGGGACCTGACGCAAAATCACTACTTTGATTTCTTTAACCCGAAAATCGGGCTCTATTTCACGCCCAACGACAGGAATAAACTGTATGTTTCATTTGCGCAGGCACATCGCGAACCAAACCGCAGTAATTATACCGATGCCAATCCGAATGGGCCTATGCCTACATCGGAAACATTGAACGATTACGAAGCTGGCTATAATTACCGCTCCACAAATTTTGCTTTTGGTGCTAATCTTTATTTCATGGATTATGTCAATCAACTTATCCTAACCGGTGAAATCAACGATGTCGGTTCAGCAATTATGACTAACGCACCCGATAGTTACCGGGCGGGAATCGAATTAACCGGAGGTTGGAAAATTGACAAAACACTAAGATGGGATGCCAATGCTACATTGAGTAGAAATAAGATTAAAAACTTTACGGAATATGTGGATGACTGGGATAACTGGGGACAACAAATTTCCAATTACCTGGGAACAACTGATATTGCCTTTTCACCAAATGTAGTAGCTGCAAGTAAATTAAGCTGGCAACCGGCCGATGCGTTTTCGCTCAATCTTTCTGCTCACTACGTTGGGAAACAGTACATCGATAATACTTCATCTGAAGACCGGAAGCTTAATGCCTACTTTTTTAGTAATCTGAAGGCAGATTACCATATCCCAACAAATTTGTTTAAGGAGTTAACTCTTTCTGTCATGGTAAACAATCTGTTTAATGCCATGTATGAAAGCAATGCATGGGTTTATTCCTATTATGAAGGAGGTACAAGGAAGAAGATGGATGGATATTATCCGCAGGCAGGAGTCAATTACCTGGTAGGAATCAGTGCCCGATTCTGATATGTGCTGATAAAAAAGTAAAAATAAAAAACCCGCCTAGAGCGGGTTTCTTATTTTTTTAATCTTCCTGATTGGCTTCGCCAATGATTGCCTGGATACCTTCGTTTGTCAATACAAACTCTTTGTCTTCCTTAATGCTGAAACCTTTCTTCACGTTTTTGTTCAGACAGTCGCTGGCATTTGAAAGTTTCGGAATTCCGGCAGCTTTCAATTTCTTTGAAATCATGGGCGTAGAAAACTTCTGAGCCCCCTGTGAATGCAGATAGACTGCTGTAGCCAAAAACTTCCGAACCTGATTGTTGTCGGCTTTTTTCTCCTTCAGATAATCCACCAGCGGATCATTCGAAACAGCTTTTTTCGCCTTAACTTCCCGTGGTTTACGACCACGGCGTGCAACCGGACGGGCTTCCTCTGCTGCTACTTCTTCAACTTCTCCCCCCGCAGAAGTTGTTACAACCTCACTCCCTAAACTTAACAAGGAGGGAGCCCGGTCGAGGATACGTCCCAGCTGGACTTCTACCCATTCTTTTTCGCCCTCGCACGAGAAACGAAATGAACCTAATGTCAATTCAATTTTTGAGTCGGCCATTTTTTAGAATTTTAAATATGCTGCTATCAGAAATGTGATAGTATACCAAATACTATCGAGCCAAAATTACAACACTTATAACTATGTTGCAAGGAATTTATTCTCATTGTTCTGTTATAATAGCATTTATAACATATTTTAAAGCATGATTCCCTTGCTGAATATTGTCCTGTATATCAATAAAAATAGCTGCCCCGAAACTTTAACCGAAGTTATTTTCAGGTATCACACCACCGAAATGCCTGCAATTGCTATCAATTCGGCTTCAGTTATCATCCATTTGATTCAGGATATTCTCCACTTCTTCCTCTGTTTGATGTAACCGATCCTTACATACCTTAATCAGATAGGATACTCTTTTTACTTTGTCAGAAAGTTCATCCACATCCAGCTCTTCACTTTCCATTTGTTCCAGTATCTCTTCTATTTCGGTTACTGCTTCTTTATATGAAATTTTCTTTTTTGTCATGGTTTATTTTTTTGAAGATTCATTTTTCTTATTCAAAACACGGCTCGTAAAAGTACCGTTGGACAACAGGGTGCTAACTTCATCACCCTCCAGCAATTGTGCAACTTCCTTCAATGCTTTTCCTTTATGATAAGTAATTGAATAGCCCCGTTGCAGAATATTCATTGGGTTCAACAATTCTGTCCTTTTTTCAGCAAGCACCAATCGGTTACGCTCATTGGCGAATCTCATCAACGACTGGCTCCTTAGCCTTTCCAGCAATGCCATCATACGAGACGTTCCTTCATCCAATTGATGAGATGAGGCCCGGTTGATAAAGTGATGGTATTCGTCAAGCTTAAGACGGTTATCGTGAATAAAACGTCCGGACAATTCCTTTACCTCATCTTTCTTTCTGGATAAATGGTATTCATTATTCCGTAACATTTCTCTTACCGAACTTTCCATTTGCCAGGCAAACCTACTCAGCTTTTTCTGCCGACTAAAAAGTAGCTGCTGAACGACCGGCTTCAGGGTTTTGACAGCACTATCAAGGCGTTGTTTAGACTCAGCCAGGATATTTTCCACCGAAGTCACAAATTCCTGTTGCAACTCATCAAGACGAGCTTCAAACTGCATGGCCCCGGCAATCAGGAATTCTGCTACAGCAGTGGGTGTTTTCATCCGTGTATGCGCCACCATATCACTTATGGTATCATCTTTCTCATGTCCTATACCGGTTATCACCGGAAGTGGAAATTGCGTAATATGAAAGGCTAGCTCGTAATCATCGAAACAGCTTAAGTCAAGCTGTGAGCCCCCTCCGCGAATAATCACCACCACATCGAAGAAATCTTCGTACAGGTAGATGTGTTCAAGTGCAGCAATAATGGATTCACTGGCTTGATTTCCCTGCATTAATGCAGGAAAAAGATGCGTGTAAAAACGGTAACCGTAAGCGTTGTTATCCAACTGATTCAGAAAATCCTGATACCCAGCGGCTGTAGAAGAAGAGATGACTGCTATTTTTTGCGGAACCAAAGGCAATTCCAGATCCTTGTTCATCTCGAATATGCCCTCTTCCTTTAACCGGTTGATAATTTCGAGCCGTTTCCGGGCCATATCACCCAAGGTATAGGTTGGATCGATATCGCGAATATTCAGGCTGTAGCCGTACAGTGGATGGAATTCTACGTTTGCATTGACCAGCACTTTCATTCCTTCGGAGAGCGAACGCCCCGCGGTGGTCTCAAAAAAAGGACGAAGCATGCGGAAGGTATACGACCAGATAGTTCCGCGCGCCTGCGCCAATATTTCATCCGAATCCTCATCCTTTTCCACCAGTACCAGGTAACAGTGTCCACTGCGGTTCACCTTCATTTCAGATATTTCGGCTACAACCCAAACTGCTGCAGGGAAAGCCTCCTGAAGAACTCCCCTTATCCGGTTATTCAGCTCAGAAAGCCGTAGTTTTTGTTCCATTGTTGATGCCATATGGGTGTTACCTCTTTATCAGTTTATGGTTCTCAGATTCTCCCTGTGTAACAATTCGCAGAATATACATCCCCGAAGGTAATGTTCCGAGATTATTTATGAACTGTACTATGCCTGACAAACGCTCTTCCCGTAGAATTGTTCCCGCGCTGCCTATCAATATGCAGGTAGTCGATGGATCATCCAACAAACCTATTCCCTGATATTCGAGTCGAAGATTTTCATGGAAAGGATTGGGAGATACACTCCACCGATTTTCCGAAATTTCGTTTGTCACTGTTTCCTGCAAAAGGGAAGCAGCTTTCCCGAAATCGGGAATCCCATATCCCAATAAATCATCAGGTGAAGTATACTGGCTGGAACTCCTGATAATAGCCGCTATTATTTCTGAAGGCGATTTGTCAGGAAACTCCTGTCGCAAACAGGCTGCCAACCCGGCCACCAGGGGAGAGGCGAAAGATGTTCCGTTGGATACAGCTATTTCATCGGGGTACCGCTGTATCCATGTATCCCAACCACAAGCAGCCACTTCGGGCTTGATACGACCATCAGCCGAAGGACCAACTGAACTGAACGTCGCTCGTTCGCCCATCACATTCACAGCTGCCATGCTTAAAATTCCACTGGCATCAGCTGGAGCAACAATGTGTTGCCATTGTTTGTCACCTTCATTACCGGCGCTCACACAAATAATCATTCCTTTTTGTGCAGCCAGTTCAGCAGCTTTTGATATCTCCAGTGTCCCTCCATCAAGTTCTTCATAACTGAGGTTATCAGCCGGATCATCAAAAATGAAATAGCCCAGTGAGGCATTTACAACGTCGGCCCCAATGCTGTCGGCCAGTTCCAGTCCCGCAATATAGTTATCCATTTCCACCGGATATTCAGAGTTCTCATCTTCGGTTTGGATCAGAAAATAGGAGGCATCCGGAGCGGTTCCAACAAGTGTTCCGGGCATATTGGCAGCCATCAGTGAAAGTACATTCATGCCATGCTGATACTCCTGAAAAACATCTGAGGCCGGATTGACAAAATCGCGGGTTCCAATCATCCTGTTTTGCATGAAAAGCGAGTCGAATACAGATAATTGGTTCGCTTCTCGAAAACCGGCATCAAGAATCGCTATCCATACACCTTTCCCTCTGAACCCATCTTCATGAAGTGCCTGACCATTTAATTGAGTAATTTGCTCTTTGGCATATCCATAATTATCACTGGGTTCAGTATACAGATTTTCTGTAGTATTTGCATTGGGAGTTGACCATTTGTTATAGGCACCTTTCAGAATGCTGGCCGGTTTAGTTAGTCTTATCGAACGAATAAAACTCCATCTCAGGATTCCACTTGTATCATCAGGTGAGCTAGCCGAAACCGTTGCAAAATTAAACCACCGTGAGGTATAAAGGACATTCAATCCGTGTTTTTTCAGGCTATCAAGGTATCGCCCCGAAACCGGCAAGTCTCTCTCGTCAATCGAGATATGGTATCTTTCTCGCCGAAGCAGAGCACGCTGTGTTAAAAATAATTCCGGATGTGTTATATTATATTTAGTTCCTGCCTTGTCGGTGAATTCAATACGGTAGCGCGCGCCATCGGTTTGCGCGTTGACGAATAAAGGAATGTAAAATAATATCCATAACCAGGTTAGTTTCATCCGGTAGCTTTTCAGTAAAATTAATTTTTCCGTCGGTGAAACAGAATTTTCATCGCATTCTTCTTCCAAACCAGAGCAAAAACGATTTCAACTAACCTGATATTCTAATTCTCATTTTCTTATTTTTGGGAAAAAGAAACACTAATGAGTTACTGGCAAAAAGTACGAAGATTTCTGTTTTCCACCCGTTTTTTACCCTTTGGTCTGGCTTTCATCATTTTCCTCATAACACGGCTTGCCATTCGCTTTCCGGAATTAACCGACCAAATATATTCTCATGGACTCTATCCTGTCATCGCCGGTATACTTTCATTTTTTAGTCATTATCTGCCATTTTCGTTGTGGGATATTTTCTGGACTACATTTGTGCTCACAATCATCATTCTCATTTTCCTGCTGATTTTCCGCAAAATCAAATTTGTTCCAACACTACTGAAAACATTCCAGGTACTGGCGATTCTCTATAGTTACTTTTACATAGTTTGGGGATTCAATTATTTTAGGCCTTCGATTGATGCCAGACTCGATTTTCCTACCGGAAAATTGCCCGACAGCCTATTCGTGGAAACACTTGACACCTTAATTGCAAAAACCAATGCTTCGTGGGTGGCGATGGACAGCATGAAAAAAACTGAGATGAATAAGGCCATTGAGGCTTCATACAAAGCTAATTCAGCATTCCTGCAAATTGCTTATCCCAATGGATACCGCAGACCCAAAACGATGATTTATTCAGGTTTGTTTGCGAAATCGGGCGTGAGCGGCTACTTCGGACCATTTTTCAACGAGATACAAATCAACGGGAAACTGCTGCCGACTGAATATCCATTTGTCCTGGCACACGAAAAGGCACATCAACTCGGAATGGCAAGGGAGTCGGAGGCCAATTTTTGCGCCTATGTAGTTTGCAGCACATCAGGAAACCCCTATTTGCGTTACTCCGCAAACTTTAACTTGATACAGTATTTTCTGGGAGATGCACTTCCGTTAAAAAATTATCGTGATTATGTGAAGAAATTACGTCCGGAAGTGATAGTCGACCTGCGGACTGAGCAAAAATATTGGTTGTCTTTGCGGAATGAAAAGATGGATCGGATTCAGACAGCTGCCAATGATGCCTATCTGAAGAGCAATAATATCAAACAGGGAACACTAAACTATAATCAGGTCGTGGAGCTGGTTCTTCGCTGGTATGCTGAAAAAGAAAAGCACTAAGGTCCCGGGTTCATATATCCGGAAGGATCGTAACGGTATTTTTCCGGGTCTTTGAGAACTTCCCGGTTTTTCTCCATTTCGTCAAATTCCTTCTGTTGAGCTTTGTTCAGCACATCGCCATTCATTAGAACTCCACTCTGGTATTTCAGTGTATACTTTAAACTTCCATCCTGATTGTAAAAATTCCAATTGCCGGTACGCAGATTGTTGATATAATTTCCTTCTATTTCCAGGGTATCGTTTTCATAATATGCCATTGTTAAGCCAGCGCGTTTGCCATCTGCGTAATGCATTGCAAATTTGGTTTTACCATTGGGATAAAGTTCCCGCATTACACCATCCATCCTTCCGGTCTTCCATTCACTTGTACGCGCAGGGGTTCCGTTTTTAAAGAAAATAGTATCGGTTCCCACATGCAAACCATCCTGATAATGTTCGCAGGAAACCACCCGATCGCCATCAAAATAAGTCCAGGTACCCGATTTCTTCTTTCCCAGAAAAACACCTTTGGCTGTTCGTTTGCCTTCATCATTAAAAATTTCGGCTATAATACTGTCCGAACCGGGCACATAATGCATCCGTGCCTGTAATTGTCCGTTGGGATAATATCGTGTCATTTGGCCCACCGGTTCACCATCGATAAAGGTTCCTTCGTACTTGATTTTTCCATCGGGATACCGACCAATCCAGTGTCCCTGTTTCATTCCATGGGAATCGGTTTGATTAAGCGGCTCCTGTGCAAAACCAAAGCTCATTACACCGATGAGCATTACCAAGATGACGAATATTTTCACGCGCATAGTCTTCATATTACCCATTAACTATTCCTCCTTGCAGGAAACACAATTTCAGGGCTAATATATAAAGAAAAAGACCGTCTCCCCTGCGGGAAACGGTCTTTTTGAGTTATTCTAAGGATAATTAACCTCCAAAGTCGTCGAACAATACATTCTCATCAGGAACGCCCAGTTCGTAAAGCATTTTGGTCACTGCCGAGTTCATCATTGGGGGACCGCAGAGATAGTAATCGATCTCTTCAGGTTCCTCGTGTTTGCTCAGGTAGTTGTCATAAATCACCTGGTGAATAAAGCCTGTCGGTCCGTCCCAATTATCTTCAGGCTGCGGCTCTGACAAGGCCAGATGGAACTCGAAGTTCGGGAAATTCTTCTCGATATCGCGGAACTGCTCATAATAGAAGACTTCTTTCCATGAACGAGCTCCGTACCAGAAGGTCACTCTCTTATTCGATTCCTTTACTGTATGGAATAGATGGAACAGGTGCGAACGCATCGGCGCCATTCCGGCTCCACCACCGATAAACATCATCTCGTTATCGTTATCCTTCAGGAAGAATTCACCGTAAGGTCCGGAGATGGTGACTTTATCACCGGGCTTCAGCGAATAGATATAGGAAGAACAAATTCCCGGATTTATTTTCTGGAATCCACCATTTACCCGGTCAAACGGAGGCGTTGCAATACGTATGTTAAGCATCACAATGTTGCCCTCTGCCGGGTGATTAGCCATTGAGTAAGCACGATACGTGGGCTCCGGATTCTTCATCTTCAGATTGAACATGCCGAATTTCTCCCAGTCGCCACGGAATTTTTCATCGATGTCGAAGTTCTTGAAATCTACTTCAATCTTCGGTACATCAATCTGGATATAACCGCCTGATTTGAAGTCGAGGATTTCGCCTTCGGGCAGTCTAACCACAAATTCCTTGATGAAAGTAGCTACGTTCCGGTTCGAAACGACCGTACATTCCCACTTCTTGATACCCATCACCTCCTGAGGCACGTGCATCTCGATATCTTCTTTCACTTTCACCTGACATGCCAGACGCCAGTTGTTCTGTTGCTCTTTCCGGGTAAAAAATCCGGTTTCTGTTGGAAGAATACTTCCGGCCCCGGAATCAACCTGACAACGGCACATACCACAGGTACCACCGCCACCACAAGCCGAAGGCAGAAAGATTTTATTATTTCCAAGAGTTGAAAGCAACGTAGAACCGGGTGCTGTTTCAATCGTTTTGTCGCCGCCATTGATGCTTACAACGACAGACCCTGACGGGGTTAACTTCGTTTTCGCATACAGCAAGATACCGACAAGTAGCAGGGTAACCAGAAGGAATACCACTACACTGGTAACGATAACTGCTGTTTGTGTTGCCAGAATTATCATGATTTCAATTGATTTTATCATTAACCCTTTCGGAGATTAAAACTTAATTCCCATAAAGCCCATAAATGCAATCCCCATCAGACCAGTGATGATGAAGGTAATGCCTAACCCACGAAGCGGAGCCGGTACATTGGAGTACTGAATCTTTTCGCGGATCGCAGCAATGGCTACAATGGCCAGGAACCAACCGACGCCGGAGCCCAAACCATAAGATGTTGCTTCGCCGATGTTCACAAATTCACGCTGTTGCATGAACAATGAGCCACCGAGAATAGCACAGTTTACTGCAATCAGGGGAAGGAAAATCCCCAGGTTGGTATACAGAGCAGGTGCGTACTTTTCAACCACCATTTCCACCAACTGCACCATTGATGCGATGACAGCAATGAACATGATAAAGCTGAGGAAGCTTAAATCAACACCGGCAAAATCTTTACTAAGCCAGGTTAAGGCACCTTCCTTTAATACATAGTTTTGAAGCAGGTAATCCACCGGAACGGTGATTCCCAACACAAATATTACTGCAAGCCCGAGTCCCGTAGCTGTTTTGACCGATTTTGATACCGCCAGGAAGGAACACATTCCCAAAAAGTAGGCGAATACCATGTTGTCGACAAAGATGGACTTGACAAACAGGTTAATGTAATTTTCCATATCGCTTGTTCGTTTTTCAGTTTCCGATTAGTCCTCGATCAAATCACGGTTTTTACTACGCTGTACCCAGATAATCATTCCAACGGTAACCAGTGCCATCGGAGGAAGAATCATCATACCATTGTTTGAATACCAACCACCGTTGTCGATATACCAACTGGCAGGAATAACATGGTAGCCCCAAAGAGTACCTGATCCGAGCAACTCACGGAAGAAAGCTACAATAACCAGAATTAATCCGTAACCGGCACCATTACCAATACCGTCGAGGAAGGCGGGGATTGGCTTGTTACCAAGCGCAAAGGCTTCCAGACGTCCCATGATGATACAGTTTGTAATAATCAGACCAACGAACACCGACAGCTGTTTACTTACATCATAAACATAGGCTTTCAGTATCTGGTCAACCACAATTACCAGTGCGGCAATCACAACCAACTGAACGATGATTCGGATTCGGTTTGGAATGCCATTCCGAAGCAGTGAAATCGTAAAATTGGAAAATGCAGTAACGACCATTACAGCCAGCGACATTACCACAGCAGGTTTTAACTGAGCGGTAACTGCCAGTGCCGAACAAATACCCAAAACCTGAACGGTAATCGGGTTTTTACTATTCAGCGGGTCAGTCAGCAATCTCAGATTCTTTTTAGAGAATAAAGGTTCCTTGTCGCTCATTTTATCTTAATTTTTTAAAGAATTCAGTGTATTTGCTCAAATCATCCTGAAGCATTTTTTGCAATCCTTTACTGGTAATTGTTCCACCCGAGATGGCATCCACACTATGTTTAGGATTCGCTTTCGCTTTTTCGCTCGCTTTGGCTACAAAAATGGAAACAAATTTCCCTTCGGAGTCAAAGATTGATTTGCCAGCGAACTGCTTCTGAAATAATTCAGTTGAAATCTGCGCTCCAAGTCCGGGGGTCTCACCTTCGTTATCGAAAGTGGCTCCGTAAATAGTGCTGAGATCACTGTCGAAAGCAAGGTATCCCCAAATGGGGCCCCACAATCCGGTTCCTCTTACGGGGATGATGTATTTTTTACCTTGATCGCCTAAATCAGCGACATACACAGGTAATTTCTGCTCATCAACCGGTTTAGCGTGTTCTTCCTTCAGGTCGACAGTGAAGGCATCGCCATCTACTTTGTCACCCTTGGTATTCACAATATATGAGTCGGTTATCGTTTTGCTGTAGACTTGCTCTGCTTTATCCGCGCTGACATCGATATTTAACGACTTGAGTATACTTTGTTGCTTTTCTATCTCCACATTTCTATCCTGCGGTGCTTTCAGTTTCATGGCAGCAAACGACAGAACTGCCGCTACCAGTATAACCATTACCGAGGCATATATAAATGTGTAAGCGTTTCCGTTCTTATCCATTTCAAAAATATTTAGGCTTTAACAGTTGCGCGTTTCATTCTCCGTTTAATATTGCCCTCTACCACATAATGGTCAATCAGCGGAGCAAATACGTTCATCAGCAGGATGGCGAGCATCATACCTTCAGGATAAGCCGGGTTGACAACCCTGATAAGGATGGCCAGGAATCCGATAAGGAAACCGTAAATCCATTTTCCGCGAGGTGTTTGTGCAGCCGTTACCGGATCAGTGGCCATAAATACCACACCAAAGGCAAAACCACCCATGATGAAATGTTCCCACCATGGAACTGCCAGATATGACTCAGGAGAAGGCGCAAAAGCATTCAGCAGAAGCCCCATCACTGTTCCTCCCACCAACGCAGATAGCATGATTTTCCAACTACCAACACCGGTCCAAATTAGAATTGCAGCTCCAATCAGGATGGCCAGTGTAGAGGTTTCACCTATGGAACCCGGAATAAACCCGAAGAACATATCCGATACCGAATAGGTAATGGGATGTCCCTGCGCAGCCTGAGCCAAAGCGGTAGCACCGGAAAAACCGTCAACTGCGTGACTATCGGAACCGATACGGGTCCAAACTGAATCACCAGACATAAAGGACGGATAGGCAAAGAAGAGGAATGCACGTGCTGTAAGTGCCGGGTTCAGTATATTCATACCGGTTCCGCCAAACACCTCTTTACCGAAGATTACGGCAAAAGCTGTGGCAACAGCAATCATCCATAAGGGAGTGTTGATTGGCATTACCAACGGAATCAGCATTCCAGAAACCAGGAATCCTTCATTAATCTCGTGCCCGCGCATCTGCGCCGCGGCAAACTCAATTCCCAATCCGGTAACGTACGAAACGATTATTATCGGTAAAACACGAATAAAACCATAAAAGAAGGTCTGCCAAAAATCAGCAGTTTCTCCTACAGCCAGATTGTGTTGATAACCTATATTATACATGCCGAAAAGCAAAGCAGGAATTAGGGAAAGTACTACAATCACCATGGTTCTCTTCAGGTCAACATAGTCACGAACGTGTGTTCCGTTCTTATTGGTGTGATTCGGGACAAACATAAATGTCTCCATTCCACCAAAGACCGATTTGAACATGTGAAATTTACCACCCTTTTCAAAATGGGGCTTTGCTTTATCGAACAAATTTCTAATTGCTTTCATCGATATATTTGAATTATTTTCAACTAAAAAGACAGTCCGTTAGCCTAACTCTTTAATCATGGAGTCAATACCTTTCCGAACAATACTCTGTACTTCAATTTTCGAGGTACAAACATATTCGCAAAGCGCCATATCTTCTTCCACAACGTCATAAATACCCAGCTTCTCCATCTTATCGATGTCGTTGGCCAGAATGGACTTTAACAAGTAGACAGGAAGAATATCCATCGGTAAAACCTTTTCATACTCTCCTGAAACGACAAAAGCACGTTCTTCACCGTGCATGTTGGTATCCAACCGGTAATTCTTTTTCTTAGAGCCCATCCACGAAAAGAAAGTTCTGGAAGGACTGAATTTACCAAATCCGGGAAGTGCCCAACCAAAGGCTTCATAGTAATCACCTTCGGGAATAACCGAAACCATTGAGTCATAGAAACCGAGAAATCCATCGGCCTCTATACGGTTACCGGTCAGAACATTTCCACTGATGTAGCGTACATGCTCATTGGTCAGGCGACCTTTGAACAAGCCAGTCAGATTGGCACCAACCCAGGTGCGGTAATAACGGGGTTCTTTAACTTCAGAGCCTGCAAAAGCAATGATACGGGACGCGTCATAAATGCCTTTTTCAAAAAGCCATCCTATGGCAACTACATCCTGAGGCTGTAATGTCCATACTACGTCTCCCTTTGCAAGCGGTGCTACATGATGCAGCTGGATGCCGACATTTCCGGCCGGGTGGGGCCCATGGAAACGATTGATTTCGACACCTTTTGAATTGGCGAAAACTTTGTTGACACCTTCAGCCGGCAAACCGAGATAGATTTTACCATCAGTTAGCTTGCCAAGTGCATCGAGGCCAGTTTGCCAGGCACTTTCTTCACCGCTAAGGACATAATCATAATCGGGAGCCAGAGGGGCACTGTCGAAACAGGAAATGAAAATATCCCGAGGATTCTCATCCGGTCGGGCCACAATACCATAAGGTCGTTTCCGAATAGCAGGCCACAAACCTGACCGCAGCAATTCTTCACGAACCTCATCACGGCTTAAACCAGCCGGATTAGCTTTCCTGAATTCTTCAGACTGGTTTTCACCATCTGCCTTCACAACCACCTCTAAAATCTTGCGACGCTCACCCCTGTTAATGGCAACCACCTCGCCACTTACCGGAGAAACATACTTTACATCCGGCTGATACTTGTCGAAAAACAGCGCAGAACCGGCTTTCACCTTATCGCCCTCTTTTACGGCAAGTTTCGGGGTAAGCCCATGAAAGTCGGTCGGTTTAATGGCGAAAGTATCGGGACGATCCATTTGTTCCAGGATCTGCTCTGCCCTACCCTTTAGCTGAATATCTAAACCTCTCTTGAGCTTTATAACGTTTGACATTGTAGTGATTTGAATGATTAATTTGATGCACAAAAGTAAATATTTAGGTACTTTTTCACAATCTTTGCTCTAATTTATAAGGCCATTCTAAAATATTCATTCCCAACACAATTCAAATCGTCAGGACAAATTTTGCAAATGTCTGAATATATGAATGTTTTAACACGTGTAAACTTAATTTAGTTTTTCGTTAATTTTACTGTATGTATTACAATTTCACCATTCGTATTATTTTCATCCTCACGGTATCCCTCTATGGGTTGACTCCCGTTACAGGGAAAAATGCAAGACAAAACAATACTTCTGATGATGAAAACCTCCTGACCGACCAGGTTTATAGCGATAACATTCATACTGTTCAGTTTTTTAGAGAGGGATGGGAATTTTCCCAACCAATTCTTATTTTGGGCTCTGACCAACATTTGGTCCTCAAATTTGACGATCTCTCCGGCCAGGCACACACCTACAGCTATACCATCAAGCATTGCAGCGCCAACTGGACACCTTCCAACCTGATAGAGTCGGAATACCTCGACGGATTTTTTGAGAATACCATCGACGATTATGAATATTCGGTGAATACCACTATCCCGTATGTTAACTATTTGCTTAAAATTCCCAACGACGATGTCCGCCCAAAATTATCGGGTAATTACGTTTTGACTGTTTGGAATAACTACGATCATACCCATCCGGTGCTCACCCGTCGTTTTTTTGTGGTCGACACCAAAGTGAGCATTACCGGGCAGGTAAAGCCTGCAACCTACGACAGCTACAAAGGACCCAATCAGGAAGTTGATTTCGAAATCCAACATCCCGATTTTACCATTCAGAATCCACGCGACGAAGTAAAAGTGCTGCTTATGCAGAATGGTCGCTGGGACAATGCCAAAACAGATTTGCTTCCTCAGTTTATCAGGGAAAACTCGCTGGTTTATGATTATAGCCAGGAAAATGTCTTCCCGGGAGGAAATGAATTTCGAAATTTCGACATGAAAAGCCTCAGAGTTAATGGGAAAGGAATTGCCGATATTCAATACCTGTCTCCATTATACCATGTCACTCTTCTGCCCGACAGAGATCGACACGGCCAGGATTACCGGTTCGAAAATGATTTGGATGGTCACTATTTTGTCAAAAGAGATAACGTGACAGACAGTGACCTGGAAGCCGATTATGCAATGGTTCATTTTTCGCTGGACATTCAGGCTCCGTTAACCGAAGGAAATATTTATGTCTTTGGTGAACTTTCAGGCTGGCAATGCACTCCGGCCAATCAAATGGTTTACAGCATCGAGCGAAAACAATATGAACTGGCACTTCTCCTGAAACAGGGATTTTATGATTACGAATATGCTTATATGCGTAACGACGATGGAATCATCGATACTTCGCTGCTGGAAGGCAGTCATGTCGAAACGGAAAACAACTACCAGATTTTTGTCTATTACCGAGGCATCAGTTCAAGATACGATCAACTAATTGGATATCAGGTTATCAATTCCGTCAACAAGTAATGTCAATTTTCTTTCCTGCTTATCTCTTCATCAATGCCCATTCACTGTGAAATAGCATGATTCCTGACGGATTCGATGAAAGCAAAAGCCTCTCTTCGCAAGACTCCTCCTCTGAAAGTGAATGTGGAATGATTTTCTGGCCAAATGGATTGCGAAACACTTCGGGAATGTTATACAACACGAAGGAATCCGTTACCCGCTTCGATAGGAATCACAAAGAAGAACTTGGAACCTTTTCCCGTTTCGGAAATTACCTGCAATTTGGAACCCAGTTTATCGACAAAATCCTGAGCAACGGATAATCCAATTCCTGTTCCGCCGTATTCGCGGGTCAGGCTGTTATCCAGCTGGTGAAACCGCCGGAAAATATCGTTGTGCATATCAACCGGAATTCCGATTCCTGTATCGCGCACAAAGAATTCGATATTGTTCTGCTCAATCAAGCGATAGCCAAACTCGATCTCTCCATCATGAGTAAACTTCACTGCATTATCGAGCAAATTCTCCATAACATCCCTTATTTTATTGCCATCGGAATAGATGGTGAACTGTGGATTATCGTTTCCGGTAGAGATATTCAATCGAAGATGTTTTCTGCCACGTTGCTCTTTTTCGTAAAGGAACTGACGGTGCAAATCGACCATCAGGTTATTCACTGAGAAAAATTGTTTTTTGATTTCAATCTGACCACTTTCAATCCGGGCCAGCTTAATCATATCATTTATCAGGTGCAATAAAGTCTGTCCGTTTTTGGTAATCAACTGCAGGTATTTGTCACGCTCGGCTTTGGGAACTTCTTCCGCGATAAGCATATTAGAGAACCCAAGAATGGCATTCATCGGAGTGCGAACTTCATGTGAAATATTCTGCAGGAATGCAGACTTGAGACGGTCGGCTTCTTCAGCTTTTTTCTTGGCTTCTTCAAGCCGTTGCTCAGCCAGTTTGCGTTTGGTAATATCGCGCGAAACAGCCATCACAGCCACATCCGATAATTTTACCATTCGCATTTCAAACAGGCAGGTACCACGTCCGGGTATATCCAACGCATATTCGATGGTCTCGATGGCATCGAACTTAATAACTGTTTGGATGGAATGAAAAACCTGCCGGACCATCCGCTCCGAAAATCCGACCTCGAAGATGGAACTGCCGATAATTTCGTCCGGTGCAATTTCAATTCCTTCCTCTTCTTTGGCCACATAATCGATGTACGTTCCATCTTTATCAATTACGAAGAAAATATCCGGGATAGTTTCCAGCAGGAGTTTGTACCGGTGCCGACTGGAGGATAAATCATCCAGAGTCTTTTTGGCTGCCGTTACATCACTAAACATACCAATCAGCTCATCTGTATCCAGATGAAGGATGGAAATTTCGTACCACTTCTCCATGTGTGGAACATATATCTCGTGCTTGTTCTTCTTCCCGTTCAGGAAAATACCCTGCCAATCTACCTTATCACGAAAGATCTTCTGAAACACCGAAGATGCCGGTCGTCCCCGAACTTCACTGTTTTTCACGCCGAACATATCTTCGAAGGCCGGGTTGATTCGTAACATTCGCAATCCGGTTTTCTGTCCCTGCTCATCACGGATATAAGACATGTGCAGGATTCCATCTGGTATCTGAAGCAAAATGCTGCCTACACGCCGCTGCTGAATATTCAATCGATCCGCGGCTTCTTCCTGCGCATGCCGATTGTAAGAGAAAATAATATAGGAGAGACCCCAAACCAAGATATAAATAAACAGCGGATTGATGTAAGGATTATGGTCGGGCCAGAAAAGTGATAAAATATATCCGTGATCCTTTACCCACCAGGAATGAAGAAACAACGTGGTGAACGAGACCGCAAAAAATATGGAAAATTGAATTTGACGGGCAGCAAATATCAATAAAAAGAACAATCCGAAAATCATGGCACTCAACGTGAGTGGAATCGATTGCTCAGGCGGAAGCATCGCATATTCCGATGAGATAAAGAGAAAATAAACCGGGACTGGAAGCAGATGTATCAATGCGACCGCTGCGCTGCGTTGCCCTTTATTAACGAAGTAATACCCCAGAATGGCCATCCCGAAAAGACTCAGCTCTCCCTGGTAATTGTTTCGGGTCGGAAAACTAAATGAATCAAAAATGATCCACCCCGATGTAAGGATAATGGAAACAAGATAAAAGAAGAAAAGCATCCGAACTTTCCTCAATTCTCCGGGAGTTGCTGACGGATAAGCTTTTCCAATAAATTTTGTTATTTTCTCAAACATCTAATCCCCAGGGTTAGTTTGCAATTTTACGCAATTAAAAATAGTAATTTTTATTCCTCCTCCAATTTCTTCATTTTTTTCAATTCCTCTCCTATTCTGCATGAATAAAGGGGTCAACGTCAAAGCTGATTTTTATTAGCAAATCTCTACATGTAAATCCATAGATTTGTTGCAAAAGGATCAAAAGAGAAAATCGTGATTATATATAATAACGCAAAAATCCAGAAAATCATGCCCAAAGGAATCTTTAATATTCCTGAAGTAAAAAATGAGCCGGTAATGAGCTATGCTCCAGGTACGCCGGAACGTAAGGAATTACAGGAAAAGATCAAAGAACTGCGCTCAATGACAGTTAGTCTTCCGATGATTATCGGAGGAAAAGAAGTGACAACCGATAAGAAGATTGAGATGCGTCCGCCGCATGATTTGGATCATCTGCTGGGTTACTATTACCAGGGTGATGCTTCACATGTAAGCCAGGCCATTGATGCCGCTCTGGAAGCCCGTGAAAAGTGGTCCAAACTGTCTTGGCAACACCGTGCATCCATCTTCCTGAAAGCAGCTGATTTGCTGGCCGGACCGTACCGATCAAAAATCAATGCGGCCACCATGCTGGGCCAATCGAAAAATGCTTTTCAGGCCGAAATTGATGCCGCATGCGAGTTGGCCGATTTCTACCGCTATGGCGTGAAATGCATGATCGAAATATACGAGATGCAACCCGAGTCTTCGAAAGGAATTTGGAACTACGCCGCTTATCGCCCGCTGGAAGGATTTATTTTTGCACTGACTCCTTTTAACTTTACTTCCATTGCAGGTAACCTACCGGTAGCACCGGCCCTCATGGGAAATGTCGTTGTGTGGAAACCATCGAAAACAGCCGTTTACTCGGCCGCAGTTATTATGGAAGTATTGCGCGAAGCTGGCCTTCCCGATGGAGTTATCAACCTCGTTCATGTTTCCGGACCTACAGCTGCCGATGTAGTATTCTCCCATCCTGATTTTGCCGGAATTCACTTTACAGGTTCAACTGGTGTATTCCAGAACATCTGGAAAACTATTGGTGAAAACATTCACAAATACAAAACCTATCCTCGTATTGTTGGTGAAACAGGTGGTAAAGACTTCATCTTTGCGGACAATACAGCCGATACCCAGGCACTGGCTACCGCGTTTGTTCGTGGTGCATTTGAGTACCAGGGACAAAAATGTTCTGCAGCATCACGGATGTACATTCCCAAAAGCATCTGGGCTAAAACATGGGAAGCCATCGAGTCTCAGCTTAAAAGTCTTAAGATGGGTGGCCCCGAAGATTTCACCAATTTTATCAATGCTGTCATCGATGAATCATCTTACAATAAACTGAAAGGATTTATTGACAATGCCCGTACAGATGCTGATGCAGAGGTAATTTTCGGCGGAAAATGTGATAAGAGCAAAGGTTATTTCATTGAACCAACTGTTATTCTTGCACACAAGCCGGATTACATTACCATGCAGGAAGAGCTTTTCGGACCAGTGGCAACTGTTTATATTTATGAAGATGACAAGCTGGACGAAACGTTGACAATTCTGGATAATACATCGATTTATGCATTAACCGGAGCCGTTTTCTCACAAGACCGGTACAACATCGAGAAAATTACCGACAGGCTGGAAAATGCTGCCGGCAACTTCTACATCAATGATAAGCCAACCGGCGCCGTTGTTGGTCAACAGCCGTTTGGCGGTGCCCGCGGATCGGGAACCAACGACAAAGCAGGTTCCGTATTTAACTTCATTCGTTGGGTATCCATCCGGGCGATTAAAGAAAACTTTGTTCCGCCGCATCACTACATGTATCCAAATTTCCTTCCCGATAAGGAGTAGGATAGTTAAGCATACTTTCAGATTAAAGAGGAACCTTTTTGCCGGGTTCCTCTTTTTCTTTTAAAAAGGATTGTTTTAATTTGGATAAAAATCCGGAGGTCGATATGCCCAAAATACCGAGAGTGCTGCTAAGAGTTTTGGCCAACAAATATTTATTGGCCTTTGTGGTATTCTTTATTTGGATGACCTTTTTGGATGATCACAATTTTATTTCTCTCTTTCAGAATCAACAGAAACTTCATAAACTGAATACAGAAAGAGCTTATTACGAGAATAAAATTGAATCGGACCGCACAAAATTAAAAGAGTTACAGACAGATTCTCAAAACCTTGAAAAGTTTGCCCGCGAGCAATATTTGATGAAAAAGAAGGACGAAGACATTTTCGTTATCGAAGAAAAATAGTTTTTTTTTCGGGCACAGTTTTTGTTTTTCACGAGATTACAGTACAAACCTGTTCCTTATTAGGCAGTGTTGTGGGCTTAAGGTATTTGAAAACTCAGGATTAATTTCTAATTTACTAAGAAGAACGCACCGAATATGCAATTCGATTTCTTTAAAATAGAAAGCCAGATTGCTCCGAAACAAGGACGAATCATTATTTCGGAACCTTTCCTGCCGGGAAATTATTTCAACCGGTCAGCAGTTCTTCTTGTGGAGCATTCCAAAGAAGGAGCAGTCGGATTCATCCTCAATAAACCGGTCGATTTTCCGGTACACGAATTCATGAATGAGTTCACCAATTTCGAAACGCAGGTGTATATTGGAGGACCTGTAAGTACAAACATGATTTACTTCATTCATACTTTGGGAAACCTGGTTCCTGGAAGCGTCAAGGTGATGGATAATCTTTACTGGGGCGGCGATTTTGATCACCTGAAAACGCTAATTACATCGGGTGTGGTCAATCCGAATCAGGTTCGGTTTTTTCTCGGTTATTCAGGATGGAGTGAAGGACAGCTTGAGGCAGAAATCAAAGAAAATTCGTGGCTTGTTGCCGAAACCAATGTGAACAGCATCATGCAAAGTGGCGATAACTTCTGGCTTGAAAGCGTCAAACAAGTGGGAGGACGTTACAGCATGTGGCAAAATTTTCCCGAAGATCCAAACTGGAATTAAGATTAATATATCGATATCATTCAGCCTTTTGCATCGCGAAAGGCTTTTTTGTTTTTAGCCAATTCCTGCAACTGCTTCACAATTTCGAATGTTTTCGTGCTGTAATAACGCCGATTTCCAATTCCCAACACCCACTGAATGCCCAGAGTGTTATCGACCAGGAAAACTTCTTCTGCTTTTTCCAAATCAGATGGGGAAATCTGATCTTTTTCAGCGACCATAAAACCGGCCTTTCTGGCTGCTTTCTGCACCATTTCGGTAAGTACAACCTGATAGCCGCCACTTTTTGCAGAAGGTACGTAAACCACATTTTCATGGACATATCCGAACGAGGTGCTGATTCCTTCGCAACAATAACCGGCATGGTTCAGCAAAATCATATTGTGCCGGTGAAGTGACTGAGCCTTCGCCGCAGCAATCATCCACAAAAAACGGCTTCCGGTTTCATATGGATTCATAATCGTATCCGATTTTCTGCCTTCATCGAAAATATCAATCAACAATCCATTTTCATTCATTGGGAAGAAACCTCGGGGAATCTCTTCTGCAGTTAACAACACATCCGTTCCTTTAACACCCGGGAAAAGATAGACCATTACACGGGCGGCCAGGTAAAATTTATTCTTATTCAGCAACCTCGAAACATCACGATGCAGACGGGCACCTGCTAAATCAAAGTCCTCTGGAAGAGCCAGATTAACAGTCATTGTAGCGGCACATAAATTGGCATAATTCTGCTCATGAAACAGGATTTCGTTGTTCTCCGTCCGAAACCACACCTTGATACCAGCTTCCAGTCGGAACAACTCATTCCCTGCAAATAATCTCTCGTTGGCACGAAAAAACTGACCGTTATATAAAACAAAGCCGCCTTTCACTGAACTTTTGCGTTTGTTAAATTACTTCACTAAGGCTTATACACATCGTCGAGAATAGGTTGAATGGCATTTCCCCAAGGTTGGTTCGTCGCAATCCGAATACTCCTGATCCCTGCCCGTATAGCTGCTTCCATATCTGCATCTGAATCGCCGATGAACCAGGAACGTTCTCTGTTGATTTCATACATCTCAATCGCTTCTTCGATCAACAAAGTACCGGGTTTTCGGCAATCGCACGGCTGCACATCTGAATGATGAGGACAATAAAAAACATCCGTTAACTGGACTCCCTCCGCTTCAAGCAATTCCCGCATATAGCGGTGCACTCTGGCTACATCTTTGTGGGTGTACTCACCTTTGTCAATCCCACCCTGATTCGTGATCACAATCAACAAATAACCCGCATCCTGCAATTTCTTGAGGTTGGCACCGACACCCTCAATTAACTTGAAATTGGCCGTAGTGTAAATGTAATATGCGGGTGTTTTGTCGTTGATCGTGCCATCGCGATCAAGAAAAACTGCCTGATTGGTTCCCATTTAAAACAATTTATTGATGAACTCTACAAATAATGAGGGCCGAATAAGAATTGGCAGAATAAAACCAAACACTGCTCCCAGGAAATGGGCATCATGTCCCACGTTATCCACATTCTTCCGACTCATCTGATAGGAATAAACCAAATACAGCACTGCAAATACAACTCCCGGTATGGGTAACAGTCCAAAGAAGTAAATCTTATTCCAGGGATCAAAAAAGATAGCGGAAAACACGACGGCTGAAACCGCTCCCGATGCTCCTACTGCGTTATAATAGTAATTGTTCTTTTGCTTGATCAAGCCGCCCAGGCTGGAGAATAAAATGGCTCCAAAGTACAACAGCAGGAAGAGCCATGTTCCCCGGGAACCAAAATTCAGGTAATAATAATGTTCCACAGCCGAACCAAACGACCAGAGAACGATCATATTAATGAGCAGATGCTCCCAGTTAGCGTGCAAAAATGCATGGGTAAAAATTCGAAAAAACTCCTTCCGGTGAACAACCTGATAGGCATTAAACTGCAGACGTCCCATAACATCTGGCTGCGAAAAAGCTAAAATTGATACCAGTGAGGTGATAATGATGATGATAATCGTCATGTTGGATTTTTTTAATGTAAAATTTTATAAATCAACTCACGAAGCAATTCTCCATTATCAGCTGAACCTCCCCTGGCTCCCTTCGATCTCATGTCATATTCACGTAAAAGCGAAACAGCATTCACCGAACGGCGAATATTGTAATTACGGGCAGCATCGATGTATTCATTGATGAAATATGGACTCACCCCAATGACTCCGGCAACAGCATTTCGATTGGTTTTATTCTCCATAAAATGATACGCCAAAATTTTCCGAAAGTAGGAATGTAATACACCAATGATAACAGGGAATGGATGCATTTTCTGATTGTCGGCAAAGTAATTAACAATCCGGTTGGCTTTCAAAATATCCCTCCGTCCAATAGCACTTTGCAATTCAAAGGTGTTGTAATCCTTACTGATTCCGATGTTGTGTTCCACCTCAACAGGTGTAATACTCATACCAGGCGGTAACGAAATGATGACCTTCTCCAACTCACTCACAATTCTCTTCAAATCATTGCCGACGTGATCGGCTATCAGTTGAGCAGCACGAGGCTCAATTCCATAGCCTTTTGCCTGCAGATATTTTGTGAGCCAGCCTGGTATTTTACTTTCGTATATGGGTTTTGCTTCGAAATAAACTCCATTTTTTTGCAGGGCTTTGAACAGCCTCTTACGCTTATCTAAGTTCTTGTATTTATAATTGATAACCAGCAATGTCGATGGCTGTGGGTGCTCCACGTAAGGAGCCAAGTCTTCAATATTTTTAATATTCTGAGCTTCACGTACGACCACCACCTGTTGAGCAGCCATCATCGGAAAACGTTTTGCTGCAGTGATGATTGTATCCACATCGGTGTCCTTCCCGTAAAGGATGGTCTGATTAAATCCTTTTTCGGCTTCGGTTAGCACATGGCTGGTAATCTGTTCGCTGATTCGATCAATAAAATAGGTTTCTTCCCCTTCCAGAAAATAAACGGGTTGGTAATGTTTGTTTTCTAAATCAGATAAAATGGCACTAAAATCCATAATCAGTCAAATCTCAAGTGTTTTACGGATTTCCCGTTATTGATTAGTTCGATTAGTGATTCGATACCAATTTGAAGGTGTTCGTTCACATATCTCTTTGTGACCTCCTGGTCGCTTGCTTCTGTTTTAACACCCGTCGAAATCATGGGCTGATCGGAAACCAGTAATAATGCTCCGGTGGGAATTTGATTATAAAAACCTACCGTGAAAATAGTGGCCGTTTCCATATCAACTGCCATTGCACGGGTTTTTTGCAAATATCGCTTAAAGCGTTCGTCATATTCCCAAACCCGCTTGTTGGTGGTAAATACTGTTCCGGTCCAGTAATCGCGCTTGTGATCACGAATCGTAGATGAAATGGCGCGTTGCATGCTAAATGCAGGTAACGCCGGTACTTCGGGCGGCAAATAGTCATTGGAGGTACCGTCGCTACGGATTGCAGCAATCGGCAAGATTAAATCGCCTAGTTCGTTCTTTTTCTTAATACCACCACATTTCCCAAGAAACAATACTCCGTGGGGTTCAATGGCGCTTAGTAAATCCATAATCAACGCGGCATTCGGACTTCCAATTCCAAAATTGATGATGGTTATGCCATTGGCACTTGCACTGGGCATTGCTTTATCTTCTCCCACGATAGGAACATGGAACATCTCGGCAAACATTTCGACATACTTCTGAAAATTTACCAACAGGATATAATCTCCAAAGTCATCCAATTTCCGCCCCGTATATCTTGGCAACCAGTTTTTTACAATTTCTTCTTTTGTTTTCATCTGTCAATTTTATGCAAAATTATCAGCTTTTTCCTTTTCGGCCAGTTCATCTATCAGGAATTAAACAATTAGTTTTGCCTGAGCAGTAAATTACCTGATGAACTTAAATCTACCGAAATACAATCTTCGTGTCCGGTTAGCCGACGGAAAAAAAAGTGTCTTTGATCCCTGCCGTAAAAAATGGGTTCCATTGACTCCGGAAGAGCGGGTCAGGCAATCTTTTATTCGTTATCTAAACGAAGAAAAGCAATATCCTCTTTCGTTGATTGCAGTGGAAATGCCTCTCCGCATCAATCGAAAATCGTTCCGCAGCGATATCGTTCTGTTCGGACCCCAGGCGACCCCTTTGTTGGCTGTTGAATGCAAAGCGCCTCATATAAAAATAACCCAGGAGACGTTTGATCAAATAGCGCGTTACAATATGCAGTTAAGGGTTAAATACCTGGTTGTAACCAACGGAATGGAGCATTACTGCTGTCGGTTTTCGTCCGAAAATCACAGCTATGATTTTGTACCCGACATTCCCGGATTCAATTCCCTTTAATCTTCCGGATTGATTATTTGGAACAGATATTCATCCTTCCATCCATTCACATCGCGAATCCAGTCTTTCCGTGTTCCGGCCAATTCAAAACCGAATTTTTTAAATAACCGGATACTGGCATCATTGTTCGCGTCGATATTGGCATACATCATGTGAAGGTTCAACCTTTTGAAACCGTATTCTAAAATAAGCTCCAGTGCTTCAGAAGCATATCCATTTTGCCTGTCTTCCTTTTCACTTATCAGGATTCCAATTCCGGCACGAGCGTGCAGCGGTTCGAAGTCGAACAAATCGATGGCCCCCACAGCCCGCCCATCATTGTTTTCAATCATCAGACGAAGCTGCTTACTTTCATAAATGTCTTTGTCAGAATTCTTAATATAAAGCGCCAGCATATATTTTGAAAATGGCGCCAATGTGTCGCTGACTTCCCATATTTCGCTGTTGTTCTCCCAGCGGTACAGCAACTCAATATCTTCCGGTTCAAGCGCTCTTAGCGTGATTTTTTCATTTTTCAGGTATTGTGCCATACGATTTAGTATTTCCCAGTTTAGATATATTTCTCAGAATTATCTCCAGGTCGTTCCATACCCGGTAATCTTTAGCATACAATGTATTAATTTTTTTCACATCCGCGAGGTTCTTCAACACGATCGAAGTTTCGGTACACGACAGGACTGCTGGCGGCAAACCAGGCAATTCTATGCTTGTATGATTCTCTTCTTCAGAATATCCCACCCATGTTTTATCTCCTTTCAATACACTGAAGATATTTGAAAAGTACGTAATTCTTGACCGCATAAACAGTACAAGAAAAGGAGACAGAAGAAAAACGATAATGGATACCGCCATGTCCAGTATTCTTTTGCGTCTCCTGTTTTCGGGTAAACTGATGGCATTGATGTTGAAAAGTAGAAGGTCGCCTGTATTACCCGCCGAATGGCTGGCAATAAAAAAACTACCTTCAGAATTAAATATCCGGAAACGAACCGATTTACTGCTTACCAACATCATCGAGCGAATCATTTCACCGGCAGGAACATCTTCGGCACAATACACCACCTCATCGACCTGGTTAATCCGGACAATTTCACCAATCTGGGTCAAAGTCCCTAAGGTCTCGCCGGTTTCTTCATCCTCGCTAAGGACAACTTCGCCCAGCCAATTATTGCGGTTTCCCGGCTGAATCAGTAATTCTTTAACCTTTCTGTTTTGCTTGTGCGTTCCCACTGATATGATTTGCCTGCTCTTTTCTGTCCCGACAGGATAATTGATCCAACCAACCCGGGCCATCAGGAGTCTAACCGGTAATTGTGCAAGCAATGCCCAACCGGCTCCAAGAAGCATGATTGCGCGGGAAAAACGTAACGTTTCACTCATGAGCGAATAGGCAACCAGCAACACAAGGGAAGCAGTAAACCAACTCCTGATAAAGTCCCGTATTCGCCAATTTCGGTTGTAAGCACCCGAAACAATAAGTGTCCCAACAAACATCAGTACATAAACAGGAACGACAATGCGTAATAAATCAGGCGGATAATACCCGGGCTCATGGACCGCCTTTTCCCAAAAGGGAATTATGATCGCAAATCCGGCCAGCATCAAAACGGCATCAACTAATGGTCGCCAGATTAATTGTGCTCCCCGTTTCAGTAAACTGAGAAAAGCTCTGAAAAAAATGGCTAAACGAATAAGAAGGCTAAATAGCTTTGCGCCGGAAGTCATGTAATGCTTTCGCACGAAAATGAGCATGGCTTTGTAAAACATTCGGACATAATTAATGCTTCCTTTGCGCGTACTTTCGCCTTTATAATGGATAATAGTGGTTTCGGGGAAGTAATAATTCTCATATCCCGCCTGCTGTATTCTGTATGAGAGGTCAATATCCTCTCCATACATGAAAAAGGTCTCGTCGAGTAATCCGGTTTTCACGAGCGTCTCCTTACGAAGCAGCATAAAAGCGCCGGCCAGAACATCAATTCGGTTTACACTATCTTCGGGAAGATGCCCAAGATAGTACCTGGCAAATACAGAAGAGCGGGGAAAAAGTCGGGTTAAACCGAATATTTTATAAAACGATGCTGAAGGTGTGGGAAATCCACGCTTCGACTCGGGTAAGAATTTGCCACCGCCGTCTATCATCCGAACACCAAGTCCACCGGCCTTTGGATGAGAGTCCATGAAATCAATTACCTTCCGAAAGGTATCTTCCTGGACAATTGTATCGGGATTCAGCAATAAAATATACTCGCCCTTTGCCTCTCTGATCGCCTGATTATTGGCTTTCGAAAAACCAACATTTTCGTGATTGACAATCAATTTTATCCATGGGAAAGAGTCCCTCAACATGGCAAATGAGCCATCGGTCGAGTTGTTATCAACCACAAAAACTTCCACCTCCAATCCTTCGGATGCTTTTTGCACCGATGCCAGACATTGGGATAGGAAGAATCTGACGTTATAATTGACAATAACGACCGATAATTTCATTGATGGACAGATTAACGTTTTTTAGTCAGGTTACAGTTTTTCCCTAAGGCCAGCATTTTCGACTACTGCCCAAGCGATTGCTCGAACAACTGGCGATTGACAATAGAACGACCAAGGGTGATTTCATCAATGTATTCCAGTTCATCACCAATGGAAACTCCACGTGCCAGCATGGAAACCTTTACTCCCGAATCTTTTAGTTTTTTAAATATATAGAAGTTTGTGCTATCTCCCTCCATCGTAGTGCTTAAAGCAAGAATAATTTCCTTCACAGCGCCTTCGTTCACCCTCTTTACCAACGAATCAATTTCCAAATCGGCCGGCCCTATTCCATCCATTGGAGAGATAATACCTCCCAATACATGAAATACGCCTTGGTATTGCTGTGTGTTTTCAATCGACATCACATCACGGATATTTTCCACCACGCAAATCGTAGCATGGTCACGCGAAGTGTTGCTGCAGATGTTGCATGTCTCGGTATCCGAAATGTTCCGGCAAATCCTGCAATGCTTGATCTCATCGCGTAAGCGGATAATGGAGTTGCTGAAACGGTGAACATCCTCCTTCTCTTGCTTCAACAGATGCAATACTAACCTAAGCGCCGTTTTTTTGCCGATGCCCGGGAGCTTGGCAAATTCCGTCACTGCATTTTCCAATAATTTCGAAGGGAAAGTATCCTGGGTCATGTTTCACAAATTCAGTGTGCCCAAAGGTAAGAAGCATGCCTGAAAAAGAAAAGTATTCTGAACGAGTTTACCAGTGTACTAAAACCATTTTTAATCGTTCAGCCGGGTAATGATTTGTTCCTGTGTGTCCGGATCCAATTCCACAAACCGAACAGTTCCTGCACCCAGCCGGACCATGACATTCCGGTAATTTTCCGGGTCACGGCGGGCGGCCTCCAGCGTGTCGCGATCGAGGACACTCACCACCATTTGCCCTACTTCCAGTTGTCGTAATGCCTGAAGAACAGTAAAGTATTGTCCTTCATCCGGCATCTTACCTACCTGGAAAAGATGCATACCGTTTCGTTGAAGTACGCTGGAATCAGGGAAAGTGATTTTTTCGGGATGATGCTGGAAAAGAATACGATGATTCAAACTGCAATCGAGAGAAGACATTGCTTTTCTTCCATCGGCACTGGCAGCAGTTTTCCTGCCAAACATTGTATTAATTTTTCCGTTAGCCGGACAATGTGCAAAATAGTGCATCCCTCTTTTCCGGGCATACATCAAACCGGCTCGCGAAACCACTTGATCAATCAGCCGGATATAGTTTTGGGATTTCTCCCGGATATCCCTCCTTAAAAGTGACCGTGACAACAGTTCCCGTTCGTTCTCAAAACCATTGTAATCCTCGCCGATAATATAGCTTAGCTTAACCGGATAGAGCAATTTATCCCGAAAAACAACCGATTCGATGGCTGCAAGACTATCTCCCGCATTTTGCGCACCGGCGGCTTCAATACAGCTACCCAGGAGAGGAACCTCACCATTTAAAATCGAATGTCCGCTTTGAATGCACTGATCATGTAACAGGGAGGCAAAAATAAAGGATGCCTCCCGGTTGATAACGGTGAATAATATTTCCTCCTGGATGGCCAGGGCTTCTACGAAATATTCTACCTCCCGGGTAAAGGCATCCCATATGCCATCCAAGTTATGAAATTCGGCGAATTTTCCAAAGTCGGGTCCTACCTTTGTTCCTGAGATAAAGTCGAGCCCACTGTTCATTGAAAGTTCGAGTACCTTCAACAGATTGATAGCACCAGCCGGTCCGCCAATGCTCCGGTGCCATAATACAAAACCTCCGTTTCCATTCGGAATATATTGTTCCGCCTCACTTTCCGAAACAGAATAATTTTGCATGATGTGCGGAATCAATGTAGAATCATTAAACAGCATCGGGTTAATATTCCCCTCAGCCAATAAATTCACTGCACGCAAAAAAAGATTCTCATCCTGTTCATCGTGATAACGAAGACAAATTTGTGGTAAAGCCTCTCTTACACTGGCACTGGATTGTAAAGCCAGCAGAGCAAACAGGTTAGCCGCTTCCTCATTGGGACGTCCCTTACCACCGATGACGATTCGTCCTTCGGCACCCAACTCCCTGGCATTTATCAATTGCCAGAAAGACTCAATCAACTGAAGAGCCAGCTCATCTGTTAATTCCCCTGTCTCCAGATCATGAGCAAGAAATTCGCCGAGACAAACATCCAATCGACCGTAGTTTCCCACTCCGGAAAGCAACGCATACAAATGTATCAATTGAACTGCTTCCCGAAAGGTCGTGGGTTTCGAATCAGAAATGGTTTCCAAAGCCGAAGCCATATGAAGCAACTCGGCTTTGCTCTCCTCGTGAGCACACTCATCGCTCAGGTCGCGTGCATAAACGGCATACTGGTTGATCACCCCGACCAAAATATCCAAGGCTCCCAACATGGCCACAACCATGGAGCGAGTTCTTTCGTCGGATTCAGTCAAGTCAATGGAAAGCAGTTCGTCACGGAGCCCTGGAATACCTTTTTGCAGTAATCGTGAATAATCAGGATTTACTCCCGTAATGCGGTAATACGGTTCAATCACACCGTGATTATGAAAGCGTCTCATTTTATCGGGTGTGAACTCTGCTTCCGCGTTTCGCTGGGCCGATTTGATCTTTGAAACCGAATTTTCACCTCGCCAAAATGCTTCCAGCGTTCTCAGACGCAATTCAAGTTTAAAAGTCATTTGGGGGTGTTCCAGCATGGCATGCATTCGCGATTCATCGAAAAAAAAGCCCAAATACCCCTCATAAACGGAAATACCAACCGGTAATGGTTCAATGCGTCCAACGAACCGATCTCTTTTACCTACTGGTTGCAAAATTGCCGGAAATAAAACCTCGAGGCAACGTAACTCCCGAATGGATGGATCTGCTGTACTGAAGTCCTGATACATCCGGGTAAACTTTTCCATTATGCAAATCTTCCGCCGGAGACTTTTCATACCAACCTAATTTCGTTTACCTGAATTAAGAATGTAGCTTTCCGTTTCCAATTTTTTATTCTGCCAACTGGCACTTCCCCGCCAATTTACTTAAAATTCCAAGCGATACTCCACCAAATTAAAAGTGACTGCCATACAACACGTTAAAATATGTTAATTATATAATGAAACAGGAAAAGGATTAAACCTTTTTTCCCCAAATTCATCTCATGTTTATAATCATTTAATCTTGTTAAAATGAAAACGAAACTGTTATTTTTCCTGCTAAGCATGTTCATGGGAGTCTCCATGGCCAAGGCCCAGCCTCATCGCGGAAACATGTCGGCTGAAGACATGGCCAAACGTCAGACTGCACAAACGACTGAAGCATTAAATCTTGATGAAGCTACTTCGCAAAAATTATATCAGATTAATCTGAAATATGCGGAGAAAATGAAAGAAGCTTTCGCGGATAATACGGATCGCGAATCGATGAGGAATGAAATGATGTCGTTAAGAGAACAAAAAAACAAAGAATTACAACAACTCTTCACCAAAGAACAGTTTGAGAAATACCAGAAACATCAGCAGGAAATGATGGAGCAGCGTAGAAGAAGATAAAAGAAAACCCGGAACATTTCCGGGTTTCTCATTTTTCAATTGACGTTAATTAATCTCTTATTTCATATTGCAAATCCATTCGCCGATATTTTCGCCGGTAACGTTCGAATAGAATATAAAGCATCATTGTAACAAATAGTCCAATACTTAGGGCCGTTGGCCAGGGAATACTAAAACCTTCCGGAGCAAAAAACAGGTACGTGGTGATAACTGTGGTCATAAAAAGTGCCGGTAAAAGCGTTACATGATACCATTTATTTTCCTGCATCAAATAAACGGTAACGGCCCATAATACAATGGTGGCAAGGGTTTGGTTCGACCATGCAAAATAGCGCCATATCACACCAAAGTTGATTTGTGTTAGTAAAAAGCCAATAGCAAAAATGGGTATACTCACTAACAACCGATTACGAACAGGTCCCTGCGGAAATTTCAAAAAATCGGCTACAATCAGTCGGGCACTTCGAAATGCGGTATCGCCCGAGGTAATGGGAGCGGCAACTACCCCTAACAATGCAAGCAAACCACCTACTTTTCCCAGCAATGAATTGGAAATCTCATTGACTACAAATGCAGCGTTTCCCTGCTGGGCAACCATAACTTCATTCAATTTTCCTACCCCACCAAAGAAACTCATGCTGATGGCAGCCCAAATCATTGCCACAACGGCTTCCGAAATCATTGCTCCGTAAAAAACCCGACGTCCGTACTTCTCATTGGTAATGCATCGTGCCATTAATGGTGATTGTGTGGCATGAAATCCGGAAATTGCTCCACAGGCTATCGTGATAAACAACATCGGGAAAACCGGAAATTGCCCGGATGCATGATGCAGATTCCGGAATGAATTTAATGTTAGTTCCGGTATTGAAATTCCTTTAACCAATATGGCGACCATCAATCCAACAGCCATAAACATCAATGAAAAACCAAAAACGGGATAAAGTTTGCCGATGAGTTTATCGATGGGCAACATCGTTGCTGCCAAATAATACACAAAAACGATGGTCACCCAGAAACCCATGCCACCAAATCCCGATGTTATGTCGCTTAATATTTTGGCTGGTCCCATAATGAATACAGCACCAACAATAACCATCAGAAATACAGTAAAAGCCCGCATGAATTGCCGCATGCCATTTCCCAGATAGATCCCGGTTATTTCTGATATACTCAATCCATTGTGCCGGATGGATAACATCCCCGAGAAATAGTCATGCACCGCTCCGCCCAATACAGCTCCCAACACGATCCAGAGAAAAGCTACCGGTCCCCACATGGCTCCGGCAACCGCACCAAATATGGGGCCCAAGCCGGCAATGTTCAAAAACTGAATCAAAAAGATTTTCCACCAGGGCATTGGCAGGTAATCAACACCATCATTCATTGTTATTGCCGGCGTTCTCCGACTCGGATCGGCTCCGGCCATGCGTTCCACAAAACGGCCGTAAAAGTGGTAGCCCAACACTAGAAATCCCAGTGCAATAAGAAAAGTAATCATTGGTTCAGTGGTTGGTTTCAGCTCCGAAAATGCAAAATAATATGGTTATGGAATCCATTTATCATGCTATTATTCAACACTAAGTTCAAAACTGAAAAATAAAAAAAGGCCCGCAAGTATTAACTTACGGGCCTTTGGTAGCGAGAGCCGGGCTTGAACCGGCGACCTCATGATTATGAATCATGCGCTCTAACCAGCTGAGCTACCTCGCCATTTTTTCGCGATTGCGGGTGCAAATATAATATGTTTCCGTCAGCTGCCAACAGCTTTACTCAAATTTTTGACGATTTTTTCCAACCCTTCCGTGCCGGCTTGCTTGCCAAACTGGAATAAATTACTATTTTGCAGTAAAATGTTAACCCGCTTCGTAACTTAACTTACGATCAATAAAACCAAAATGGAGAAACTTCAGCTCGAATATAATTTCAAATCATCCCCTTCTGTATTATTTAGTCGTCTTAGCACAGCTTCAGGTTTATCTGAATGGTTTGCCGATAATGTGATCGTTCGCGGGAAAATCTACACTTTCATTTGGGACAGTACTGAACAGGAAGCCGAAATGATTGTCAGCCGACAAAATGACATGGTTCGTTTCCGCTGGACTGACTGTGACGATGAATGCTACTTTGAATTCCGGATTTCACGCGATGAACTGACCGGAGAAGTGGCTTTGGTTATTACCGATTTTATTGAAGAAGACGAAATTGACGACGCAAGAGACCTCTGGGACTCTCAAATTGCTGAGCTGAAGCATGCCCTTGGTTCCTGATTCCGGTTGTTCAAAATCCCAAAAATACATTAGCTTTGTGATGGTTTGAGAAATGATGCACAACTTTCATGAAGCAGCTTTTTAAATATATGATAAACCGGTTTATCGGACCGTTTTTCATGACTTTCCTGATCACAATTTTCGTCCTGTTAATGCAGTTCCTGTGGAAATATCTGGACGAATTTGTTGGAAAAGGACTAGACGCCGATGTCATTGCCGAGCTGATGCTCTATGCAATGTCGAGTTTGATACCGTTGGCCTTACCCCTCTCCATGCTGCTGGCTTCCATTATGACTTTTGGTGATTTGGGAGAAAACAACGAGTTACTAGCCATGAAAGCTGCCGGTATTTCATTGACCCGCATCATGAGACCACTGATATTTTTGAGTGTCTTAGTGAGTATCTTTGCCTTTTACTTCGCTAACGACGTTATGCCGGTTACCAACCGGAAATTCGCTGCACTTCTGCTTAGTATTCGGTATCAGAAACCAGAAATGATTGTAAAAGAAGGTGTTTTCTCCAATGAAGTGGATGGCTACTCCATCAAGGTGGGCAAAAAATCCCGTAAAACGGATAAGCTTTACAACATCATGATTTACGACCATACCAGTAACGAAGGAAATGTCGAAGTTACAGTCGCTGATTCTGGTACGATGAAAATGAGTGACGACAAAAAATTCATGGTCCTCACCCTTTTTGCCGGAGAAACATATTCAGATGAAAAACCCAACGATCGTCGTCGTGACAAAGAATATCCTTTCAGAAGAGATATGTTTGCCAAGGAGGTATTGGTAACGCCCATCAAAGGAATGGATTTCAAACGCAAAGACGAGAGTTCAGTCGGCAATTTTTATAAAGCGCTTAGTTTGCAACAGCTTTCATCAAGCGCCGATTCAATGGCCAAAGATCTGGATAAACGCCGAACCGATTTTTCGGTTAAGCTCACTTATCTTCCGCCGCTTACACGCGAAGTTGTCTCCTATGCCCGTCACGACAGTTCCCTGCTTTCGAAAATGAAAATGGACGAATTTGTCGATATTGACAGTATGCTCAACCATATGAACAAAAGCGTGAAACTGGACATTATCACCCAGGCACTCCGAAATGCCCGCTCCAATAAACGCTCATTGCAGCAAGCTAAGGATGATTTGGACCTTCGGACCAACTGGCTGAACAAGTACTGGATTGAATGGCACCGGAAATTTACGTTGTCGCTGGCTTGCCTCATCTTTTTCTTTATTGGAGCTCCTCTTGGAGCCATTATCCGAAAAGGTGGACTTGGGATGCCATTGGTAATTTCCATCGTACTTTTCATCTTCTATTACATTATCTCCATGACCGGTGAGAAGATGTCACGAGAAGGTGTCGGACACATTTGGGAAGGTATGTGGTTCTCTTCTATGTTGTTCCTGCCGGCTGGTATTTTTCTCACGTATAAAGCAGCTAACGACTCTGTCATTCTAAATATTGATGCATATGTCGAAATCTTCCGGAAACTGAACCCTTTTAAGAAAAAGAAAACAGCAGAAGACGGGGAAGAGAAAAAGCAAAATGAAAATTCTCTCACTGGCCAATAAAGTCCCTTTTCCACGGAAAGATGGAGGAGCCATCGGCATTCTTAACATCCTGGAAGGTTATGCGGATAACGGTCATTCGGTGACCCTGCTTGCCATGAATACTCCCAAACACCATATCGCTGAAAATGAAATACCTGATGGTCTGACATCCAAAATTAAGTTTACTCTGGTAAAAGTCGATACAGGGATTAAACTCCTTCCACTCTTATTCAACTGGCTATTTTCCCAGAAAGCTTACATCCTCGAACGATTTATTTCTTCACAATTCAGAAATGAATTGATCGACATTTTACAGGAAGAATCTTTTGACTTCGTTCAGTTAGAGGGACTCTATCTTTGTCCCTACATTCCCGTAATCCGGAAATATTCGCAGGCTAGGGTTATTCTCCGAGCACACAACGTGGAGCATGAAATATGGGAACGAACGGCACAGGTAGCAATCGGCTTTAAACGGCTCTATCTGAAAAATATGACTTACAGGTTACGCAAAGCGGAAATTGGTTTTCTGAATCAATATGACATTCTTTCCACAGTAACCGAACGCGACAAAGAGAAATTAATACAGTTGGGTAATCGTAAGCCGGCAATTGTTATGCAGCCAGGATTCCACATAAATGAAAGTCCTGTTCATGAAATAAACTCACCGCTGTCCGTAGGATTCCTCGGCGCCCTTGACTGGATTCCGAATCAAATAGGATTAATTTGGTTCATTGAAAATTGCTGGCCACAAATCCATACAGCTCATCCGGATATAACGTTCTTCGTGGCCGGACGAAATGCTCCCACCAATTTCAGCAAACATCTTAATCAACCCGGAATTCAGTTTCTGGGAGAAATAGACAATTCCCATGACTTCTTACTGAACCGAAGTATTCTTATTGTGCCGTTGCTTTCAGGCAGTGGAGTCCGCGTTAAAATTCTGGAAGGATTTTCGTTGGGAAAAGCCATCGTAACAACCAGTATCGGAGCGGAAGGAATTCCGGTTCAACAAGAAAAAGAATTAATCATTGCCGACTCCCCGGAAACTTTCACAAAAGCAGTGATTCAACTCCTTGAGTCACCAAAACAAATTACACAACTGGGAAAGGAAGCATTTCGTTTTGCATTCGATAATTATCGATACGACCAAACAGTGGCCCCTTTTCTTCACTTCCTTGAAAAACAAGAGGAGGTGCATTATGCTTAGTATTGCTTTATTCCTTTTTTGGTTCTGCACATTCATCATTTTTTATTCATTCGGTGGATACGGTCTACTCCTTTGGGGAATTCTCGGAGTTCAAAAAATATTTGGGAAAAAAGAAAAAGTCTTCTTTCCGGAAAACGGTGATCCAGAGCCTCATGTGTGCCTTTTTGTCACAGCATACAACGAAAGTGCTCATGTAAAACAAAAGATTGAAAACTCACTGGATCTGGATTATCCGAAGGATAAGATGCAGTTGATTTGGGTAACAGATGGCTCGACTGATGACACACCTCAAATTGCAGGCACATATCCTCAAGTGGAAGTTTACCATCTGCCGGAACGAAAAGGCAAAGCTCATGCGATGAACCGTGGAATATCGTTTGTTAAGGCTCCCATTATTGTTTTTACCGACAGTAATACACTCTTGTCCAAAGGAACCATTCGCGCCATTGTAAGAGAATTTAGTAATCCCACAATTGGTTGCGTGGCAGGTGAAAAACGAATCAGTCAGGATATTTCCTTAACACCGGTCACAACCGGAGAGGGCATGTACTGGCAGATCGAATCGTGGCTGAAAAAACTGGAAAGTCGATTCTACAGTACCATTGGCGCAGCCGGCGAAATTTTCGCCATCAGAACCAGGCTCTATTCATCTTTAGAAGAAGATACACTACTCGATGATTTTATGTTGTCCATGCGAATTGCCATGAAAGGATATCGGGTAGCTTACGCTGAAGAGGCTCAGGCAACCGAATACGCCTCTTCAAACGTTCACGAAGAGATGAAACGCAAAGTCAGGATTGCTGCCGGAGCATACCAGGTAATTGTCAGATTATCTCAGCTACTGAATCCGTTTCGTTATAGAAAATTGACTTTCCAGTACGTCTCACATAAAATGCTTCGCTGGACATTAGCCCCACTGGCATTGCCTCTTTTGTTGCTTTCTGGTGGGTTTCTTTCATTTCAAAGTACTCTTTATGCAGTATCATTTTACCAAATGACAACCATTCTGCAGTGGGTATTCTACCTAATCGCTTTCGCCGGATATTTATTACAACGAAAAAAAAATCAATCAGGCTGGTTCTTTGCTCCATTCTATTTCACCCTGATGAATTATGCCTATTACCCCGGTTTTATCAGGTATTCACAAGGTAAGCAAACGGTATTATGGGAAAAGGCACAACGTTCGGGCTCAATCCACGAAGGTTTTTCTTAATTTTGCGCTCGAAAGAAATTCCGGCTTTGGAAAAAATAAAAAAATGACAGACTTTAAACTCAATACCATCGACGAAGCAATCCACGATATCCGTAATGGAAAGTTCGTGATTGTGGTAGATGATGAAGATCGTGAAAATGAAGGTGACTTTATTGCTGCCGCCGAAAAAATAACCCCAGAGATGGTCAATTTCATGACCACCGAAGGAAGAGGACTCGTCTGCGCTCCTATTACAGAAGAGCGATGCAATGAATTGGAACTGGAGATGATGGTAGGGAAAAATACATCTTTACACGAAACTCCCTTTACTGTATCGGTTGATGCAGTTGTTCCAGGTGTAACAACTGGCATTTCGGCACACGACCGTGCGGTTACTATTCGCTTGCTGGCCGATCCAAAAACCAAACCGGAAGATCTGGGCAGACCCGGACATATATTCCCTTTAAAAGCCAAAAACCGGGGCGTACTTCGTCGTTCAGGACATACCGAAGCAGCAGTTGATCTGGCTCGGATGGCCGGACTGCAGCCTGCCGGAGTTTTGGTTGAAATTATGAACCAGGACGGTACCATGGCCCGTTTACCACAATTGGTAAAGATTGCAGCAAAATTTGAGCTAAAAATCATCAGCATCGCCGATTTAATAGCTTACAGGCTTCAGACCGAAAGCCTGATTGAACGGGGAGAAGAGGTACATCTCCCGACTTTGTATGGTGATTTCAGATTAATTCCGTTCCGTCAGAAATCGAATGGGATAGAACATATGGCTTTGCTGAAAGGAAAATGGAAACCTGGAGAACCTGTTCTGGTCAGGGTCCATTCGTCTTGTGCCACTGGTGACATATTTGGTTCATTACGATGTGAATGTGGAGACCAACTGCATAAATCAATGGAAATCATTGAAAAAGAAGGACAAGGTGCCATTGTTTACATCCAACAGGAAGGGCGTGGTATTGGACTGATGAATAAAATAAAAGCTTATAAACTGCAGGAAGAAGGTCTTGATACTGTAGATGCCAATGTCCACCTGGGATTCGACCCGGATGAACGTGACTATGGTGTAGGAGCACAAATTATCAGAAGTCTGGGAATTGAAAAAATGCGCCTCATAACCAATAACCCGGTCAAACGGGTAGGCCTTGAAGGCTACGGACTAAAGGTAGTTGACACTGTTCCTATTGAAGTAAAACCGAATCAGTTCAACGAGTTCTACATGCGAACCAAACGAGACCGAATGGGACATTCCCTTCAGCGTTTCGATTACGATGATCACACACAGGAATGAAATAAGTAAAGGAGGATTTTCCTCCTTTTTTACCCTTCATCCCATCTTTCTTAGCATTCATGATGCAATAGATAAACATATTGTAAAGATTTCAACAAAACAGGGACGAATGGGGTGGTCAACGTATCTTTTGACAGTTATTTGTTTCAAGGAATAATTGACTGAAGAAATTAATTAGGGTAACTTTATAGTGAGGATTTAGGTTGGTTTAGGTTTAGTTTTGGTTTAGACCTAATTTTTCTTTTTTAAAGTTTCCCTGAAAATTTCTCTTCCATCTTTCAGGGAAACTTTTTTTATGCTTGCTTTTGAATGGATAAGATGTGGGATGATATAGAGTATAGTGATAATTTGTCAGAAGGTGATGATTTTTATCTAACCAAAGAGGGATACCGTGTTATGACGGCAAAATACCTGCGCGAACGTGGATATTGTTGTGGAAACGGCTGCAGGCATTGTCCCTACTTTCCAAAAGCCCAAAAAGGAAATCGTAATTTAAAAGAGTAAACATCTGCCCACTTTCCCCTTCATGCATTGAAGGGTAGGAAGATTGCAGCAAAAACTGAAGATCATGCAAGGTAGAGATATCCGAATAGTGTTTATGGGAACACCTGATTTTGCCGTAGAAAGTTTAAAGGCACTTGTTGAAAACAACTATAACGTTGTAGGTGTCATAACAGCCCCGGATAGACCCGCCGGTCGTGGACAAAAAGTACACATGTCCGCCGTCAAAATATATGCGCAATCCAAAAATCTGCCGCTCCTGCAACCCGAAAAGCTCAAAGATTCCGAATTTACCGAAGTACTTAAAGGGTGGAAAGCCGAACTTCAGGTGGTCGTAGCTTTTCGTATGCTTCCTGAAGTTGTATGGAGCATGCCTTCATTAGGAACTTTTAACCTGCACGCCTCGCTCCTGCCTCAATATCGCGGAGCCGCTCCGCTAAACTGGGCAGTTATCAACGGAGAAACCGAAAGCGGAGTTTCTACGTTTCTCCTCAAACACGAGATCGATACAGGCCACATTCTGTTTCAGGAAAAAGTTGCTATTGGTCTGGATGAAACGGTTGGTGAATTACATGACAAACTGATGGAAATTGGCGCTCAACTGGTGATGAGAACGGTCGATGCTCTTGCAAAAGGTACGGCCAAAGGCATTGCGCAGGATGTTTTGATTGCCCGTGGAGCCAATGTCAAACCAGCTCCAAAAATTTTCAAGGAAGATTGTCGGATTGATTGGGGAAAACCGGGTAGCGAAATTCACAACCTTATCCGGGGACTCAGTCCTTACCCCGCAGCATGGACTGTCTTACAAATACCCGGAGATGACAAGGAAACCCAATTGAAAATTTTCCGGGCAAAATTTGAAGCAGCTACGAATTCTGTGACTCCGGGCACCTTACTTACGGACAACCGAAGAGACCTAAAAATTGCCTGTTCTGACGGCTTCGTCCGGATAATAGAACTGCAGCTGGCAGGGAAAAAACGCATGAATGTGGAAGATTTTCTGCGAGGCTTTCAAAATGCAGAGCAGTACAAAGCCGTTTGATGTAGCTGAACTAACGCCGTCGTGGTTTTTTACTCCTTAACCAGATTTGCTGTCCTGGTTGAGGTTCGTCTCCTTGTTTCATTCTGTTCTTCCGGTATAACGATTTCAGGCGAATACTGTATTGCTGAGAAATCTGCCACATTGTTTCACCGTCACGGGCAATGTGGTAATCATTTCCTCTGGCGGCCTGGTTAGGCTTCATTTCCAAATAGACAATAGATGATTCCGCCGGCTCGTGTCCCTTCTCCGTATCATTATAATGGAAAATCTCCCAATCTTTTAGACCATATTCTGAGGCCAGTTCCTCATAGGTGTCTCCCTGGCGCGCCCTGATGGATTTTGTTCCGTTCCGCTCTGTCACCGATTGGTTATCCGACAAATCAATAGAAAAATGATCAATCCGGTTGTTATCATTGCCCGAAGTCCGGGCATCATCATCCTGTCGCTCATTATCGGTAGATACTACAGCATCTTTTCCATCGTAGGTTTTATCCAAATCATAGAGCTGATACTCTTCAATTATTCGAATGAGTCGCTCAGGATAACGCGGATCTGTAGCATATCCGGCTCTCTTCAATCCTTTTGCCCATCCCTTGTAATCGGTTATCTTTAGGCTAAACAGCTGAGCATAACGAACATTATTCCGAAGGAAGAGAGAATGATCGCGATAGGATTCCCATGCTGATTGATATTTTCGAAAACACTCACGACGCGAATCATCATCATGCCTGACACTTTTACCTGTCCACCCGTTGTTGCATTTGATACCAAAATGATTGTTGGCATCCCGCGCCAGCGATGAATTACCATCCCCCGACTCGAGACACCCCTGCGCCAGTGTTATACTGGCAGGAATATGAAATTCATTCATTTCCTGGATAGCGACCTTGGCAAAATGATCAATGTATTCCTGACGGGTCATTCGGCGAGCATCGTTCCCTTTGGCCGTAAAACCGGCTAACAGAGCAGTAAAAGCAAGAATAAAGGATCGTATATGGGGTTTCATAATTTCGATTTTATCCCAAAAATAAAAAAAAAGAGGTTCCTCAACAGGAGAATGACAGCATTCGCACAGAAATTGTAAATTTGAGCCAAACATGGTATCATTCCGCCGTAGTAGTTGTTTTTTTGCAATAATAGCACAGACGATTTCCGGCATATTTTACCAGTATAATTTTTTTTTCGTGAAAGAAGTTGTTTTCAGAATTGCTCTTACCGAATATTCCGGTATTGACGAACTGCCAATAACCGAGAAAGAACTTTTACAAAAGGCACGCCAAGCCGCTAAAAATGCCTATTCTCCCTACTCAGGTTTCAATGTTGGTGCCGCTGTTCTACTGGAAAACGGACAAACTGTGACCGGGAATAATCAGGAAAACGCAGCCTATCCTTCCGGTTTGTGCGCCGAACGGACAGCACTATTCTATGCCAGTGCGCAATATCCTGGTGTTCCTGTCAGCATGATTGCTGTATCGGCACTTAAGCAGGAATTGTTACCAGACAGTACCGTGAAACCATGTGGAAGTTGCCGTCAGGTGATGGCCGAGTTTGAGGATCGATTTGAAAAACCAATCCGCATTATCCTTGATGGGCAGGAGCGAATTGAGGTACTTAACGGAATTGACAATTTGTTACCGCTGAGGTTCCGAAAGGAGGCGCTCGATTAGAATTAAGCCTTCACTTCCGCAAAATAATCCCAGACCGCATCATGGGGAGGAGGTGCGATAATGGATATTTTTTCCTGACTAACCGGATGAATAAACGCAATGCTGCGTGCATGCAGATGAATACCTGCGTCTTTATTTGAACGAGGAAATCCGTATTTCAAATCGCCTTTTATATGCAAACCAATCGCAGCCAGTTGGGCCCTGATTTGATGATGGCGTCCGGTATGAAGTTCAATTTCCAGCAAATGATATCGGTCCGATGAAGCCAGATAGCGGTATGTTAGTGTAGCGATTTTGCTGTCCGCCCTGTGATTGCTGTAAGCTACCGATTTGTTTTTTTCCGGATAACGAACCATCCAGTGTTCCAACGTATCTGTTTCCATTGGGGGACGATTATCTACCACTGCCCAGTACGTTTTCTGAATCGAGCCTTTATCACTGAATAATTTATTCAAACGAGTTAATGCCTTGGAAGTTCGTGCAAACAGTACAATCCCGCTGGTTGGACGATCGAGACGATGGGTTACCCCCAGAAAAACCTCACCAGGTTTATTGAATTTCTTTTTCAGATAAGCCTTCACTGCATCACCCAGTGTGGCGTCGCCGGTTTTGTCGCCCTGCACAATATCCCCGCACTGCTTGTTCACGGCAATAATGTGATTGTCTTCGTAAAGTACCTGCATGTCTGGATGACTTATTTTCGGAAGAATATGAATTAAAAACGGAGAATGACGATAAATTCATCAGACTCCGCGATTACCATCGAAATTAGTATTGTTCTTTTTCATTCGGGAAGTCCTTAGACTTCACATCCTGAATGTAATTTCCCACAGCACCTTTAATTTCCGTTGCCAGGTTGTGGTAACGCCGTAAAAAGCGTGGAGAAAATTCCTGTGTGATTCCCAACATATCGTGAATGACTAAAACCTGCCCGTCGACACCACCGCCGGCCCCGATACCAATAACCGGAATTTTCAGCTCTTTCGCTACACGCTCACCAAGCGCTGCCGGGATTTTCTCCAATACAATGGCAAAGCAACCGGCTTCCTCCAGCAAACGAGCGTCTTCAAGAAGTTTTTCAGCCTCTGCATCCTGTTTTGCCCTTACCGTGTAGGTGCCATATTTGTGAATCGACTGCGGCATCAGTCCAAGGTGTCCCATAACCGGAATACCTGCGGAAAGTATGCGTTCCACCGATTGAATAACCTCTTTGCCGCCTTCCAGTTTTACTGCATCCGCATGGGTTTCCTTCATAATACGAATGGAAGATATTAAAGCTTCTTTAGAATCACCCTGATAGGTTCCAAAAGGAAGATCGACAACCACCAGTGCTCTGTTAACAGCTTTTACCACCGATTTGCCATGATAAATCATCTGATCGAGCGTTATGGGCAAAGTTGTTTCATTTCCAGCCATCACGTTTGACGCCGAGTCTCCCACCAAAATCACGTCGATTCCGGCTTCATCCACCAACCGGGCCATACTGTAATCGTACGCGGTAAGCATTGAAATCTTCTCACCCCGCAGTTTCATTTCCGATAAAACATGGGTGGTTACCCGTTTTACTTCTTTATGTACTGACATGTGTACTCAAGATTGATTTGTAGCTTACAAAATTACCAAAAAGCAATGGCAACATTGTCTTTATTCAAGTAATTATCCTCAAATCGTATTTCATTAAAAGGGAAAAAGGGACTTATCCTATAAACGGAAAGCCCCTTTTGTATCATAATACCGCAGATACATTACACCCGCAGGAAAATCTTTTTCTTATACAAATAGTAAAGCAGTAACCATTCAAAGGTAATACCTCCGATAGTTAAAATGACCATACCAAAATCGCCGGCAGGATTAGCCAACCATCCCAGGAAGAATTTCGATATATTCATCAGACTGACGTCGAAAATTCTCACAACCATATAAATGGTGATCGAATTCAATCCGATAACCTGAAAAAAGAAAATCCATCCCCGCCATTTCTTCACATCAATGATGTAATAGAATAACGACAGTAGAAGAAAACTGACACCAGCTGTCAGAAGGTCAAACGGAACCGTCCACATGGCCTTGATAATCGGATAAAAGGTAGAAAGCAACACCGCTACGATGACTAACGCAGCACCAGTGATGACCAGAAAACCGGCTTTACGGCCGTTGGCCGATTTTCCATCACGCAAAATCGTTCCGGCCAACGAACCCATCAGGGTAACGGCCGAGGCTGAAACAATACAGAGTAATCCTTCGGGATCGAATGTTCCACCATAAAGTCTTCCAGGAAGAAAATGCTGATCAATCCAAGAATTGATACTACCAACTTTTGTCATTTCACCGGCTCCAAATCCCGGAACAGGAACAGCCAGCTGCAATAGTGCAATAACCAGTAAAATCCCCCCAAGCCAGAAAAGGCGGGTGCGCACGCGACTGGTGTTCATTACTATCAACGCAGCAAAGAAATAAGCCAACCCAATTTGACCCAACACGCTGGCATACCGCAAATTGCCAAAACCATCCTCAAACGCACCATTGTATAGCAAGCCGAAAAGTACCAGTGTAATCATCCGTTTGCTAACCTTGTTAATTAACTCTTTTTTCGGGGTACCCTTTTCCAGTTTTCCGGTAATGGCATAAGGTATAGCCACACCTGAAATAAACATAAACAAAGGGAAAATGAGATCATAAAAATGGAAACCGGACCACGGGACATGTTCCATCTGTTCGGCAATCACATTCAGCCAGCCCCAATCGGTGGCTTTTGCCAAAGAAACTACCAGCAGTCCACCACCGGTAATCCACAACATATCAAATCCGCGTAAAGTATCTAACGACACAAGACGCTCATTAATCCGGTTCGGATTGTGTTCAGCATTCATAAGACTTGGATTTAGTTTGCAGGCAGAAATTTAACGATAATGTTTTGACAAACAAATTAACCTTCTGCATTTCAACGCCCCGGTATAATCGTACCTTCTGAAAAACAAACAAGCTCCATGTTCTGACAACGGTTCTCCTCTGTCGTTTTGTCACGAAAGGTGACAGTCTTCCCTAAGGAAATCCAGCTACCGGTGTCAATATTTCACGAAAAATCGCTGAAAATGGATTGGCACAACGATTGATTAATACAGGTCGAAATTGATCGATACGAAATCAACGAACGTATAAATTAAAATACTTTATCAGCAATGGGAAAAATTATTGGAATTGACTTAGGAACAACAAATTCCTGCGTCTCGGTAATGGAAGGAAATGAGCCGGTCGTTATTCCTAACAGCGAGGGGAAAAGGACCACACCATCCATTGTAGCTTTTGTTGAAAATGGTGAACGTAAAATTGGCGACCCTGCTAAACGTCAGGCCATCACCAATCCACATAAAACCGTGTTCTCAATCAAACGCTTCATGGGAGAAACATTTGACCAGGTACAAAAAGAAGTTAAGCGTGTTTCTTACGAAGTTATTAAAGGAGATAACAACACTCCACGTGTTAAAATCGACGACCGGATGTATTCTCCTCAGGAAATCTCAGCTATGGTTCTTCAGAAAATGAAGAAAACGGCAGAAGATTACCTGGGACAGGAAGTAACTGAAGCCGTGATTACAGTTCCGGCTTACTTCAATGACTCACAACGTCAGGCTACCAAAGAAGCCGGTGAGATTGCCGGACTGAAAGTTCGTCGTATTATCAACGAACCTACTGCCGCTTCTTTGGCATATGGTCTTGATAAGCGTGACCGCGATATGAAGATTGCTGTATTCGACCTCGGTGGTGGTACTTTCGATATCTCCATATTGGAATTGGGTGAAGGCGTTTTCGAAGTAAAATCAACTGATGGTGATACTCACTTAGGTGGTGACGATTTCGACCAGGTAGTCATCGACTGGTTAGCCGATGGTTTCAAACAGGAAGAAGGCGTTGACCTGCGTCAGGATCCCATGGCACTCCAACGTTTGAAAGAAGCGGCTGAGAAAGCTAAAATAGAGCTTTCAAGTGCTACTTCCACCGAAATCAACCTGCCGTATATTATGCCGGTGAACGGTATTCCGAAACACTTGGTGAAAACCTTGTCCAGGGCACAGTTCGAGCAGTTGGCCGATTCGCTGATTACAGCAACTCTGGAGCCTTGCCGCCGCGCGATGAAGAATGCCGGAGTTTCTCCCTCGGATATCGACGAAGTGATTCTGGTCGGTGGATCAACCCGTATTCCTGCTGTTCAGGAAAGAGTACAGCAGTTGTTTGGTAAAGCTCCTTCAAAAGGTGTAAACCCGGATGAAGTTGTTGCTGTTGGTGCTGCAATTCAGGGTGGTGTGCTTACCGGAGAAGTAAAAGACGTGTTGTTACTCGACGTAACTCCGCTGTCACTCGGTATCGAAACCATGGGTGGTGTAATGACTAAATTGATTGACGCGAATACCACAATTCCGACCAAGAAGACAGAGACCTTTACTACGGCATCTGATAATCAGCCTTCGGTAGAGATTCACATTCTGCAGGGTGAACGTCCTATGGCATCAGGAAACAAATCTATTGGTCGTTTCCACCTCGACGGACTACCGCCGGCACCGCGTGGCATTCCGCAAATTGAGGTGACTTTTGACATCGATGCTAATGGTATTTTACACGTAACAGCAAAAGACAAAGCGACCAGTAAAGAACAATCTATCCGTATCGAAGCGTCATCCGGTTTGAGTGATGATGAAATCAAACGGATGAAACAGGAAGCCGAAGCCAACGCTGAAGCCGATAAACAAGCACGCGAAAAAGTGGACAAACTGAACCAGGCTGACAGTCTGATTTTCCAAACAGAGAAACAGCTGAAAGAGTTTGGTGACAAATTGCCGGCTGACAAAAAGGCTCCGATTGAGCAGGCATTGAACAAACTGAAAGAGGCCCACAAAAACCAGGATCTGGCTGCCGTCGATACAGCTACAGCCGAATTGAACCAGGTTTTCCAGGCAGCTTCACAGGAAATGTACAATGCTACCAACGCTGAAGCCAGTGCTCAGGAAAATCCGCAGGGCGGACAAACTGGTGGTCAACAGGCGGGTGGCCAGCAAAAAGGTGGTAACGATGACGAAGTAACGGATGTAGATTTCGAAGAAGTCAAATAAGCACCCAACATATATTCCACATTCAGGCCCGTTCCCATATAAAGGGAGCGGGCTTTTTATGCGCTATATGTCTGTTTTTTGCTATGTTTGCTTCCGTCAGACACTTTAATTGATACGCTTCAGCTTAATAGCGAACCATGCAACAAATTCATGACATTAAATCACCTAAGCTCCTCATTATGGAAGGGATGTTGATGTCGTTAGCATTTGTCCTGCCTTTTTCCGAAGCACTTGTCAGTATTATCACCGTACTGATTTTCGCATTTTCCTGGATAGTTATTTCTCCGAAAGAAAAATTCAGCTATTCCCGAAATAATCCATTCCCACTTTTCCCCGCCGGGGTTTTTCTTCTCTACCTGATATGGGCCACTGGGACTCAACATTCAGCAAATGCCATCGATGAAATCAGACGAAATATTTTCTGGCTTCTGATTCCGATGGCAATCGCTTACTTACCGCTAAAGCGAGAGCAATTGAATCGCATTCTTTACGCGTTTGTAGCAGGAGTCATTATCAGTTCGCTCGTCGCCTTAGTTCGATGGTATTTCCGCGGAAGCATGGGAATAACAGACATACGCGAAGCAACGCTAAATCCGCATATTGGTCATTCATTGCTGGTTAACTTCGCTCTGTTTTTTCTGGCTACTCAGTTTTTCCGCTACCTCAAAAGCGGGTGGAAAATTCACCAGATAGCAAGATTTGCAGGTTTGCTGTTTCTCTTCATTTTCAACATTTGGCTGCATTCCTTATTGGGACTGTTTACTCTTTTAACTTCGCTAATCATCCTTCCATTTTTCACTTACCATGAAATCCCGGTAAAGAGGAGAAAATTTATTTGGGGAGGAGTCCTCGTGTTGTTGATAATTCCCTTCCTGATGATTGGAAGTGAACTGTACCGGCAATACCATACAACCATGCCCAAACCAGGGCAGGTAGCCAAATTCACAGCAAACGGAAATCTTTATCACAATGATTTCACTAACACCTTACGGGAAAACGGCCATTTCATTTATCTCAACATTTGTCTGCCAGAATTACAAAAGGAATGGAATAAACGCAGTTCATTGAATTTTCGCAGTACTGATGCTAATGGTTTTCCGGTTAAGAGTACCATAATTCGTTACCTTACTTCCAAAGGATTGACCAAAGATTCAGTTGGAGTCAGCCAACTTTCGAATGAAGATATTCATTACATCGCTGAAGGTTTCGCCAACTATCGCTACGTACCCGGACGGATGAATCTCAAAGCCCGTATTTACCAAACCATCTGGGAACTGGATGCTTTCAGGATGAATGGAAATCCTAACAATAAATCGTTGGTGCAACGGTGGGAATACACCCGGGCTGCCTTGTCGATTATTGGAAAACATCCATTTTTTGGAGCAGGAACCGGAAATGAAAAGACAGCTTTTACCCAAATCCTTTCACAGCAAAATCCGGAACTGAAACCTGAAAATTTCAGTCATGCTCATAATCAATACCTGAATTACCTGGTTACATTTGGAATCGCAGGATTTGTGATTCTCATGTTCCTATTGGTCTATCCTCTTATCCGGGTTCGGAAATTTTCACCACTCCTGCTCTTCTTCCTGTTGAATATCGGATTGGCCAACCTGGGAGATGACAACCTGCAAACTCATACCATACGCACATTTTTTGTTCTGTTTTATTCCCTGCTTGTTTTCGGACCTTCGCTTTTCTCAGAAGAACCGGCCGGCAGATTTGTATTAAATGAAAATCGTCAATGAAACGTAAGATTCTTGTTATTCAGCAAAAACGAATCGGTGATGTTCTCATGGGAACTGTTATCTGCAATCAGCTTCGCAAAATGTATCCCGATGCGCAAATTGATTACATGGTGTACGCCTTTACCCGTGAGATGGCGGAAAACAATCCCAATATCGACAACATTATTTTGTTTCAGGATTCCGACCGGAAGGTAGGTAACCTGTTAAAATTTGCCTGGAAAATCCGCAAAGCCAAATACGACACTGTGATTGATGCCTATACAAAGATGGATAGTTGGGTAACGACCCGCCTTTCGGGCGCAAAGCAGCGGATTTCGTACAAAAAATTTGGACGCGGACTTTACTACAATATTTTAGTTGATAAGAACAGCCGCCCGGCCTCCATTGCCGGCCCCGTCATCGAACAACGTCTGGCACTATTGGAACCATTGAAAAAAGATAACATTGAATATGATCCTTATCCCCGTATCTATTTAACTGATGAGGAAAAAGAAAAAGGCAAAAAGCTTCTTCAGGAAGCAGGGATCGATTTGACGAAAAAGCTGGTTGTGGCCGGCATTTATGGCAGCGTCAAGAACAAAACCTACCCGGAGAAGTACATGCTGGAGGTGATGAGGCATGTTTTGTCAAACTCTTCAGCCCAAATTGTCCTTAACTACTTTCCGGACCAGAAAGAGGCAGCTGAAAAATTTTCAAAACAACTGGGCCATCCACATCATGTTTTCATTGGTTTAGCCGGAAAAAGTCTGCGCGAACTAGCCTGGCTCGTTGCACATGCCGATGCATACATCGGAAATGACTGCGGGCATACCAACCTGGCCAAAGCACTGGAGATTCCAACTTTCACTATTTTCTCTCCTTTCATCCGCCGGGAAAGCTGGGGAATTTTTGATGACGGAATAAAGAATCTTTCCGTTCACCTGAATGACTTTAAACCGGAACTAATACAGGGAAAACCGTATAAGCAACTGAAGAAGGAATCAGCCGACCTCTATTACGATTTCCTTCCTGAATATATCATCAGCAAACTTGATTCTTATCTGCAAGGTCTTAATATTTCTTAATTGATTTATCTGAACATCAGAAAGTCTGTTTGTAAAACAATTCTTTAACTACTTTTGCGCCGGAAAATATCTGCATAATGAAAAAAATAACGCTACTTACGCTGATTGGGAGCTTACTGTTTTTGGCAAGTTGTGCTCCTAAAACACAGAAATATGTTTACGATGAGGGTGCGGTTTACGGGACCATTTATCATTTTATCTATTCGAGTCCTGATGGAAAAGATCTGAAAGATTCGATAGAACTAAAGATGAATAAATTCGGAAACTCGCTATCTACTTTCGTGCCCACTTCCACCATTTCACGCGTTAACAAGAATGACACGACGGTAAGAGTGGATCCCTACTTCAGAAAATGCTTCCTGAAAGGTGAAGAAGTTTCGAAGAATACCGACGGTGCTTTTGATATGACCGTTGCCCCGCTGGTGAACGCCTGGGGATTTGGGTTTACCAAGAAAGACAGCATCTCACCTCAACTGATCGACAGTCTATTAAAAACGGTTGGTTACCAAAAAGTGAAACTGGTAGGCGACAGAATTGTCAAAGAAAATCCAAATACCATGCTCGATGCCAGTGGAATTTCCAAAGGAGAGGCGGTAGATATGGTTTGTGATTACCTGGCTTCACAAGGCTGCAAAAGCTATATGGTGGAAATTGGTGGCGAAGTGCGGGCTCACGGAGTAAATGCCAAGGGTGAAACCTGGCGCATCGGGATTAACAAGCCCAACGATAAAGGCCTGTATGATGATAACGATCTGCAGGATGTAATTCACCTCAACGATAAAGCGCTGGCAACTTCCGGTAATTACCGCAATTACTATGTGAAGGATGGCAAACGATATGCACATACCATCGATCCCCATACGGGATATCCTGTTCAGCACAGCCTGCTCAGTTCCAGCGTACTGGCCAACGATTGCATGACGGCTGATGCCTATGCCACTGCCTTTATGGTATTGGGAGTTGAAAAAGCGAAAAAGATTGTAGAGAATGACCCTAACCTGGAAGCCTATTTTATTTACGCAGGCGACAATAACATCAATATGGTTTGGTACTCCAGCGGATTTAAAAATCTGATTATAAAATAAACGACCGAATTGAATCCGAAAAAAAAATCCCGCAACATGAATAATGCAGCGGGATTTTTTTTATTCTGTTAGTTTTTCAGAACCTTCGTTACCATTGGAGGCTGATTTAGCTGCCATACTTTCAGAAAATAAATTCCGTTTGGCAAACCCGGCACAGAAATCCGGAAGTGGTCACTATCATTGCCACTCGGAGTTCGCTCACCTCGGTAAATCATCTGCCCCTGCACCGACCAAAGCTCAACCTGCAGATTGCTGCTATTGACCGTTTCTACCGAAAGGTTAATTTGATTGGTAAACGGATTAGGATAGGCGTGAATTCCGGAACCGGCAAGTAGCGTTTCATCCTCAATTCCGGTTTCCAACAACCATTGAGTATCCATCCAGTTGAGCCTGTCCTGCACCCAACCCTTCAGGTAATTGATTTCGGCAACATACGAGGAACCAACAAATGCATTCGGCCAAACATACTGTCCAATGACCGGCCAACGCTTAAAATTTCGATCGATAGCTTCTCCAAGCATTTCAACCTGCTCATCAATGTAATTACTAAGCGAGTCATTGTTAAAGGAACTGTTTCGCAACTCTGTCCAGCGATCAAACAACTCTTTCCGGTAAGGTTCATCCTGCATCAACCGAAACCACCAATGCATGCAATTGGGTTCGTCCGGGCCAAAATGCGTATATACCCATTTATCGGTCGCCAGGAAATCCGGCGCGTAATCCACATTGCCGTAAGCCAGGTTGAAATCCCACAGTGGACCGGCAAACAATTTTCCCCCGTCCGAGTCTTTATCTTTATAAAAATAGGTACTGTACCGATAGGCATCCACGTTATTTCCCAACTCCGACATAATCTGAACATCGATGAACGAAAGAATATCGATGTATTTAGGATAACCGCTTACCGGATCGGCAAACTGATTTCCGTTGAGCATATTCTCGAATCCGGTAATAAAATTGTGGATGTAATTCTTCTGTTCGGCTACAATATCTTCCGCCTTTGGGTAATAATAGGAAAATGCATACCGACGGGCATTCATAAATGTTGTTTGCGGATAGGAATAAAAATAATCATCAGCTGTGAGTCCATCCAGCTTATCCACCCTGACAATGTAACCGCCAGTCAAATCATCTCCTGAAACTTCGTCAACTTTCAGTTTATTGATATCGACCCGATTTTTATCGCGCTTAATTTTCTCTATCAATAAATACACCCCGTTGTAATTCCCGTCGAGATAAACTTCGCAAAAGCGGAAACGTGGTTGCCACTGTCCCAGTTTTGCACCAAAATAATAGGTCAGTGCATTACGTAGCATGGTTTTGTCGCTGTAAGGAGCATACAAAACCCAGTCACTTTCGGCAGGCATTCCCAACAAGGCCACGGTGGAATCTTCTCCTGCTTCGTTCCGAATCTCAACTGAGTACGATTTCTTTGGGAACATCTGTGAAGATTGTCCGCGAATTTCAATGCCAATATCTCCATCGTAATCCGTCGGCGTATCGTAAATCGTATTTTTAGCGCCTTTGCCATTGTCGATTACCTTCATTTTTGCCATGATTTTAGGCTCATCCAAAATGGTTTGCCCGCCAGTATTAATCATGATTAACGGTAGGTAAGAAAACTCTTCTGCAGGTTCGGTAAACCATGACGGAACCGGACGATAATCGTTACTTGTGTCGGTAATGCCTAAACTTAACCAGGTAGAAGAGGATAAATCGCTGGATGTAGCGTTCGCATTGTGAACCTGAAGCGCCAGAATATTCTTTCCGTTCAGGAGATATTGTTTCAAGCTGTCGCGATGAATTAGGAAAGATGACGGAACTCCTCCCTGTGGAATCTGCGCTTCATAATCATATGAATCAGTAAATTGATCATGTGGCGGACGGATTCCGGGGGTACCGATATTGGCCCGGGCAATTTCGTGTCCGTTCAGGTAGGCCACAAATCCATCATCAAAATCAACATGTAAAACGGCACGTGCAACGACCACCGAATCAACAATTTCAAATTCGGTACGCATGTATACCGAAGTGCACGAAGGAATCACAGTCCGATCATCATCGTCACCATATCCAATTCCTCCGGGACCTTGTTCCCAAGCCGTGTCATCAAAATTCAAATCCGGCCAGTCTGATGGTGGCTCCGAAGTACCAATGAAATAGTGCCAGGTATCTTCGTCATAAATTACCGACTCCCAATGGTTAACATCCTGAGCTGCAACATGGACTGATATCACCAGGAAAGCAGATAGCAATACCGCTCTGGATGAAAGACGAACAAAAGACATGCTAGTTAATTGTTTGGTTTAGTTTAGGTTCCTTCGTGACAAACAGAAGTTTCGTAGTAAAGATAACAGAAAATTGCACTCATTTCATATGGGCATTCACGTTTCTAAATTGACTGTTCCCCTTGACTTCTTGCCTGTTTCGCCTTATTTTTATTTACAATAACTACCCCCCTCCCGGAGTTCACAATTCACCAGTGAAACGCCATACATATGAAGTATTTTTACCTTTTTTCCTGTCTGATTTTTACCAATTTACTGTTAGCCAATTCTCTCCCCCGGCCAGTTGAATTAACCGATCCAATCCTCCAAAAAGACTGGCAGAATGGAAGAGCTGTTAATGTTACACTGGAAATTGACACAGTCTCTCCCACTCATTTTTATCTGGAAATAGCCAAAACCGATGGACAACTTTTACGTCAGGTCCGATTCTTTGGTTCGGGAGAAAAAATCTCACTGAACAACCTGTCACAAAAGCTCAACAAGAAGAAAGTGGTGGAGGACGGCGTCTTCAAACAATGGTATCAAAACGGCAATCTCTATTCACAGGAAACTTTCAAGATGGGGGTTCCCGCTGGTGAAAAAATCGTTTATCATCCCAACGGACAAAAAGAATTCTATTGCGTTTATGACCCGCCTGGATTCATTTCCGAACTACACTCCTATACCCGCACCGGCAAAGAAGTAAACGTCAACAAATATCTTGATAACAAGATCTACAATAAAGTGGATATGGAACCTCAATTTCCTGAAGGGGAAACCGCATTACGTTTTTATATCAACCAGCATATCAACTATCCCAAAGAAGCACTCAAAAAAGGAGTTATTGGTGAAGTCGTCGTTGGCTTTGTGGTGGATGAAAATGGAAATGTTCTCCATCCAGAGATTGAAAAATCACCAGATCCTCTTCTTTCGCAGGAAGCGCTGAGAATGGTGAGTCAAATGCCTCGCTGGCAGCCGGGTATATTGGCCGGTTATCCGGTCAAGTCCCGAACCTCCGTTTCCATAATGTTCAGGGCTTTCTAACCTCCCCACCCAACCCCTGATGACACATTTAAATGATTTGAAGCTTAAATCACAGCCGTTTTCCATAATTTCTTCGAACAAATTCTAAAATAAACGAACATTCATTTATATTTGCATCATGCGCTTAAAAGATGAAGATAAGATTGTGCGTATATACCAAGCTGCTGTTAAGTTGATTAACATAGAGGGTTTTCAGGGAACGTCTGTTTCCAAGATTGCCCGCGAAGCAAACCTGGCACCGGCTACACTTTATCTGTATTTCGAGAATAAAGATGATATGCTGAATAAACTTTACCTTCATCTGAAGCAAAAGAAAAGTTTGGCTTATATTCCCACTGAAACGCATCTCGAGCCAACAAAAGAAACCTTCCATGCTATATGGAAACGTCATTGCCAGTTCATCAAAGATTATCCGCAGGAATTCAAATTTCTGGAAAACTTTATCAATTGTCCCCTAATCGAGAAAATTAATCAGAAAGAGGGAATTCGCACCCATCAACCTCTGTTCGAGCTCTTTGAGGCCGGACGACAACAAGGTATTTTAAGAAATTTGTCCGATCAATTGATTTTAACTTTGCTTTTCGCACCGGTAACCCACACCGTCAAACAGGCGTTGAACCGAAAGGAAGAGCCGGATGTTCTTACCCTGAACGAGATATTCGAAGCAGCTTGGCGTTCCGTTGCCGTTTAAAAATTTTACAACCATAATAAACGAACGTTCATTTATTATTGTCAACCATTTTCAATCCATGTAATGGAAGTAAAATAAAAAACCAGCAAATTATGCAGAACAGACAGATCATACTGAAATCAAGACCCGTAGGAAGACCTACTCCCGCAAACTTTGAGTTCAGATCGATTGAAATTCCCGCTCCCAAAGAAGGTGAGCTTTTACTGAAGTCGCTTTATATCTCTGTTGACCCGTATATGCGCGGAAGAATGAGCGATGCCAAATCGTACGTTGAACCTTACCGGGTTGGTGAGCCGATAAGTGGCAGCGTGATTGCGGAGGTGTCGGAAAGTCGTCATCCGGATTTCGCTGTGGGAGATGTGGTTGTTTCACGCCCTATGGCATGGCAGGAATTTCAAATTGCGCAAGCAAAATCGGTTAGGAAGATTGACAAAGAGGAGGTACCACTTAGCTTCTATTTGGGAGTACTTGGCATGACCGGACTCACGGCCTATTTCGGGTTAAAGGATATTGGTCAGCCTAAAAAAGGTGAAACCATTGTGATTTCGGGAGCAGCCGGAGCCGTTGGAACAATTGCCGGACAGATTGCTCAAATTTATGGTTGCCATGTAGTAGGAATTGCCGGTAGTGAAGAGAAACTTCGTTACCTGAAAGATGAACTCCATTTTGACGAAGTCATCAACTACCGCGAAGAAAAGAACATGGAACAGGCAATTGCCCGGGCATGTCCAAATGGTGTAGATATCTATTTCGATAATGTAGGCGGAGAAATCTCTGACGCTGTGATGTCTAACATCAACAAATTAGCGCGTATCATTATCTGTGGACAGATTGCGATCTACAATGCCACAAGCGTTCCGACAGGCCCTCGCATCCAACCTATCATTCTTAAGAAAAGTGCATTGATGAAGGGATTCATTATTAGCGATTATATCGAACGTTTCCCTGAAGGAATGGCCAAACTCACCGAATGGATAAAAGAAGGGAAACTGCAACATCGTGAAACTATCATCAAAGGATTTGACAAACTGCCGGAAGCTTTCATCGGATTGTTTGATGGTTTGAATACAGGAAAACTAATTGTCGAAACAAAATAAAACCAAAGCATGATAAAACGAAAAATAGGAAACAGTGAGTTGGAAGTTTTTCCAATTGGACTTGGAGCCATGGGAATGTCCGACTTCTATGGGAATCCGGACGATCAGGAATCAATCAAAACCTTGCATGCCGCGCTTGAACATGGAATTAATTTTATTGATACGGCCGACATGTATGGAATTGGCCGCAACGAGCTGTTATTGAACAAAGCCTTGCATGACCGATGGGAGCGTGTGGTTTTGGCCAGCAAATTTGGAATTGTAAGAGATGAAAAAAGCGGTCGTGCCCTTAATGGTAAACCGGAATATGTGAAGCAGGCTTGCGAAGCGAGTTTGAAACGTCTGGGCCGCGAAACAATCGATTTGTATTATCTCCACCGTGTTGACCCACAAACGCCCATCGAAGAAACTGTTGGTGCCATGGCCGAACTGGTAAAAGAAGGCAAAGTGCGTTATCTGGGATTATCGGAAGTATCGGGAGAAACCCTGAAAAGGGCTAATGCAATTCATCCCATTACCGCTGTTCAAAGCGAATATTCGCTTTGGAGTCAGGATGTGGAAGAAACCACTCTCCCAACCTGTCGCGAACTGGGCGTTGGATTTGTGGCCTACAGTCCGCTGGGAAGAGGTTTCCTGACCGGACGGTTCAAAAGCATCGACGATTTGGAAGCGAACGATTACCGGCGTTATTCTCCGCGGTTCCAGGGCGACAATTTTGCCAAAAACCTGGAGCTGGTGAAACTGATTGAAAAACTGGCCGAGAAAAAAGGTTGTCACCCATCACAACTGGCACTCGCCTGGTTACTGCATCAGGGTGAAGATATTTTCCCTATTCCGGGAACAACCAGTCAGAAACATCTGCTTTCGAATATTGAGGCAGCTGATATCAAACTCTCACCGGATGATATCAAAGAAATCAACAGTATCATGACCGAAATTCATGGCGATCGTTATGACGAAATGGGCATGAAACTGATTAATGCATAATTTATTATCAAATCCAAGAGACATAGTATTTTATATGAACCCAAAATATGCTTCACTTTGGGAGCCATTCACTTTGCCAGTGTCGGGAATTGAATTGCCCAACCGGCTCATGATGGCTCCTATGACAACATGGTCTGGCAACGCAGACGGAACGGTATCAGATGCTGAAATTGCCTACTATAAAAAACGTTCAGGCGGTGTTGGTGTCGTTGCCACTGCCTGCGCTTACATCATGCCGGAAGGCAAAGGTTTTTCCGGTCAAATCGGAGTACATTCTGAGGAAATGTTGCCCAGCCTTGAACGTCTGGCCGGGACGATTAAAAATGAGGGAGCTAAAGCTTTTCTGCAGATTTATCATGGAGGAAGGATGTCACCTCCAAATGAAATGCCGGATGGCCAAATCGTCAGCGCCAGTGCGGTTGCCGCTGAACGTGAAGGCGCTCAGGTTCCCCGGGCAATGACAGAAGAGGAAATTCTGGCAACAATTAAGGCTTACGGAAATGCCACTCGATTGGCTATTCTTGCTGGTTTCGACGGTGTGGAAATTCATGGCGCCAATACATACCTGATTCAGCAGTTCTTTTCGCCTCATTCAAACCGCCGGAAGGATGACTGGGGCGGCTCACTGGAAAAACGAATGAAATTCCCGCTGGCCGTAGTAAACGAGGTCCTGCAAAATGTAAAACAATACGCCGAATCATCCTTTGCTGTTGGATATCGGCTTTCGCCGGAAGAAGTCGAAAACCCCGGTATAATCATCGAAGACACCCTCCAGTTGATAGATGCCCTGGCTGAAAAACCAATGGATTATCTCCATATATCAACGCCAAATTTCTGGGGCGGTTCCATGCGCGATTCTTCCGATCAACGCTCACGAACGGTTCTGATTCAGGAACGGGTTGGAAATAAAATTCCGGTAATCGGAGTTGGTTCTCTTCACACTCCCGATGATGTCTTAAAAGTCATTCAGGAGGGTAAAGTACCTCTTGTTGCTTTGGGGCGTGAATTGTTGATGGAACCTGAGTGGGTGCAAAAAGCTCAAAATGGTTCCATAGATAAAATCCGAACCACGCTTTCGGTTCACGACCAGGAAGAGCTGGTAATTCCAGACAATTTGTGGCATCTGATGATTTCAAGGAAAGGCTGGCTGCCGGTTGTCGACAATGAATAAAATGAAAAGAGGGAGAACTGATGTTTCCCTCTCTTTTTATCTGAATATATACTTATTTTCTGAAATTGACTGATCGTGGACTAAGCCATGTTCGTCGAAAAGGCACCGCCAGATAGTAAGCCAAAAGACGACGATAAAGATGCGTATACTGGTTTAATCGCCTAACGAAAAAGAAAAGAAGTCCGAATAAGGCAGGAACCAGTTTGCCTAACAATACACCTGTTATAACAACCAAATGTAAGCCGGCTGCATGAATCCCTGAATAGTGACGGGAAAGATATACGTGTCTTGAGATGATAACTTCCGATTTGGTCAGTGACGTAGTTTTAGGATTGATTCGTGTGGCACCTCCGTGGTTATGAATTATTGAGATCCGGTTATGCAACGCAACCTTTCCCCCATGCTCTGTCGCACGTTTGCACAAATCAACATCTTCGTAATACAACCAGTAATCTTCGCTCCAACCACCCAATTCTTCAAACTGCTGTCTGGAAATCATTACCACCGAACCGGAAACCCAATCGGGATAGATGATTTCCTTTTCAGAAGAAAATCGTTCCTCCAGTTCTGTCTTCTTTACCTTTCGGTAGATAGCGCGCAAAATTCCGCTTAACGTGAATAACGTTGGGAAAAATCCGTAAGGACGTTCTTCCCGCCCACCGCTATTCTTTTGAGTGCATGAAAGGATCGTTACATCCTGATTGTTCTGAATCGTATTCAACAAACCTTCAACAGCATCTTCCGATGCAACAGTATCAGGGTTTAAAAAGAGAAGATATTCTCCGGTAGAGAAACCGGCGCCCAGATTACAGCCACTGGAAAAACCATTGTTCCCACTATTTAGATGAAACTTGAAGTCTGGGTAACGTTGTTGAAAAGCCTCCAGCTTTCCATCATTCGAATAATTGTCGACCACATTTACCTCGAAAGAGAATTTATCTCCGCTAAATGCTCCAAGGGCATCCAAACAATTCCCCAAATGTTTCCATCCCCGGTAATTGACAATAATTATGGATAAATCAACCAAAACACAGCTATTTGTTTGCGTCACGAAAATATAAATTTAAGTCATTGAAACTGACAAGAATCCCATTTATTGGTTCTTTTCTTCTATCAGAATGACAATCCATAACGGTTACACAATACTGACGTTATGTCACTTATGTCAATAGTGTAATATATTATATTCGGGATTTAAAACAAATTATGGATTCTTTGCTTAAATTACGCCGTATTTAGTTTATTGAAGAGAAAGATGTACCGCAAACTCCTTGCGTTGTTAACCGTAGGAATTTTACTCGTTGTTCTTGAAACAGGTATAACACTGAGTAAAACAATTCAAACGGTTCACCCGGAAACTGAAATCAATTCCGGAACAATTTCTCATACCTTCTCCTCATCCATTATTTTCGAAAGTGGAGTCTCCGATTTCTCCGGATCGGAAAGTCAATCTTTGCCAGTATTGGTTCGGCTTGCCGGAAACATCAAATCAACCTTTAACTTTCAAATTTTTTCCATTGCGCTTCGCCACCCCATCCTGATAAGGAAAAGGCCCATCTACCTGATGGTGAAGTGCCTTCGTCATTAGTCTACCTGCATCATTTATGGCTTGAATAGTTATCCTCGGGAGAAGAAATCACTTCCGAAAACAGAATTGATGTGTAGTTAATTTTAAACGTAAGAAAATGGAAAACAAAAAAATACAAGAGGAAGTAAAGCCGGAAAACGGAAAACAACATTTTAACAAGGATCTCATCCTGATGGTGGCCGTTATTGCCGGTTTGATTATTGTCCTTCTGGTGATTAAACACCTGCTTGGCCTTCAATAATAAATTAGAGGTTTTCGATTAAAACATAAAAAAGGCGCCAGTTTAAACCGGCGCCTTCTTCTTTTTCAAACTTTGTTTATCTCTTTTCGTAAGGTGCATGAGCCGGTTTTCCCTTGTAATCTTTCAAGGCATTGTTTACCCACTCAATGGCCCTATCCAACTGCGGATCGATTCCTTTGGCCTCTTCGGTCAGATTCTCTTTCACCAGAATATCCGGATCAACTCCGTGAGCTTCCTTGAACCATGAACCATCCGGATTGTACATGCGGAAAGTTGGAACCGTCACATATCCACCGTCAATCAACTCAGGTGCTCCGGTAATTCCAATCAATCCTCCCCATGTACGGGTACCGATAAGCGGACCTAATCCTGCCTTGCGGAAGAAATCGGGGAAGGCATCACCGCCCGAACCACTCCAGCCGTTAATCAGCATAGCCTTCGGACCAAAGTTGCCTTTGGGTGGCCATGACCAATCTTTTCCGTCACGAACTGCCCAGTAAGCCAAATTTTTCCTGTTAAGCAATTCGATAAAACGATCCGGAATTTGTCCACCGCTATTGAAGCGTTCGTCAATGATCAGGCCTTCCTTATTCCACTGAGCCATATACTGGCGTACTAAATCATCCTGTCCATCGATTCCGGTACTGCGAACATAAATATATCCAACCTTACCGTTGGTAGCTTTATCCACCTGCTCACGCTTGGCTTCAATCCATGCAAGATTTCGGAGACGGCTTTCACTCTCGAGCGTTTTAACCACAATTTTACGGGCAGTTTGCAAATCAGGTTTGCTGTTAACCATCAGCTCAATGGTTTTATCTGCTAACCCCTGAAACGCTTCATATGGCTCCATATCAGTTGTGATAGAACGTCCATTAACACTCAGAATATAATCACCTGCATGCACGTTTAAATCAGTTGCTGAAAGCGGCGAACGAACCTCTGAATCCCATGGTGCTCCGTTGACGATCTTTTTGATACGGTAGTATTTACCGTCCGCCTCCCAGTCGATTCCAAGGTAACCCGTATTTGTTCTTTTGGCATCTGCCAAATCACCACCGCCACGATAGGTATGCGAAGAATTCAATTCGCCGATCAATTCGCCCAACACGTAATTCACATCCCAACGGGTAACTGCATCGTCAAGCAATTTGCCGTATTTTTCCCGCATGGCATTCCAATCTACACCATGCATATTCTTATCGTAGAAAAAATCGCGATCAAACCGCCAAACATCATTGAATATCTGGCGCCATTCAGCACGTGGCTCAACAGTCATCACCATATCATCCAGTGGCAATGCTTTTTCCAGCTTCTGATCTTCTTCCGCTTTCACAATGTAGAGATCATCTTTTTTACGAATCAGCATTTTCTTGCCATTCGCTGAAAGACGATAACCATCGGCATCTTCGACCACTGTTTTTTCTTCCCGCTTCTTCAAATCGTAATACTTCACCGGATGTTTTGTTTCCTTTCCGGCATCCACTTCCGTTTGGTAGAATATCTTTCCTTTGGCTGCACTTAAACGACCATAATTATTTGCCACAGGAGGCAATATGGAAAGCCTTTCTTCAAAATTATCGAAATCAATAGTGACAGGTTTGACCTCTTTCTTTACATCTTCTTTCTTGTCTTTATCATTTTCTTCATCACCGTTTTCCTTTTTGGAAAGATCGACCACATCGTTGCGCGGAGCAACAGCTGACGGAACGTCATTACGTAACGGTATTGCTGCCAGTTCAGTTGTTTTCGGATAGATGAACGAGTTATCCAAATCGCTGTACTGCGGCTTGAACGAACGTCCGGTAAACAGGAACAGGTATTTTCCTTCGGGACCAAACACCGGATCACTATCATTGAAATATCCACTGGTTACCTGGTGACTTTCATTATTCTGCGTGTCATATATAAAAATGGCATCGTTTCGGTTGTCGAGTCCTCTGGCATAAGTCAGCCAACGACTATCGGGTGACCAGCTGCAAGAGAAGTTTTCCAGCGCTCCCTGGTACATCCAGAGACCTTTATCGACCGAAACCACCTTGTTGGCAGTAATATCAAAATAGGAAATATTCATCGCCTGATCGATAAATGCAATCTTCTTACTGTCGGTCGACCAATACAGGTGATAACGGTATCCGGAAGTAAAATCCGTCACTTTTTTCGCCAGCCCGGTTTCCACATTCTTCAGCATCAAATTGTATTCACCCGAAGCATCGCTCCAGTAAGCAATGGTTTTCCCATCGGGCGACCATGTTCCATAACGTTCAGCAGAACCGGAAGACTGAGTCAAATCGGAAACCACTCCATGCTCTGCCGGAAGGGAGAAAAGATCGCCACGCGCCATGACCAATGCACGACTCCCATCCGGTGAAATATCCGCTGACTGCATCAGGTCTTTCACTTTTTCCTGCTTTGGCATCAGCGACAGCTCATCGGTTACCACTTCAACTTTAACTTCGTGGTATTGGTCGTCTTTCAGATCCATCAGGTAAAGCTTTCCATCTGCCTCAAAAACGATGTCATCCGGTCCGATGGACGGAAAATGTACATCATAATCAGTGAAATGAGTCAACTGAGTTGATTCGTCGGTGGCAATGTCATACACCCAAATATTGTAACGTTTAGCATCTCCCCTGTCCGATAGGTAATATACTTTATTACCATGCCACATTGGAAATTCGTCACTGGCATTATTCCGGGTAATGTTCTTCGAACTAAAATCATTGAGATCGAAAATATAGATATCAGGAGCCCAGCCACCACGATATCTTTTCCAGGTACGGAAAACCCGAGATTTATAATTCAATGCGATCTTAGTTCCATCAGGAGAATAGGATGCAAAATCACCGTAAGGCAAAGGTAATTTGGTTGCTTCCCCACCCGTAGCAGCTATGGTGAACAATTGATTAAACCGCTGTCTTCCACTTTCTCGGGACGAAGCAAACAGTACTCTTTTTCCGTCCGGTGTCCAACCAACCGTGCGATCCATACCACTATCGAAGGTCAACCTTTTGGCAAGACCACCCATTGTCGGAACGACATAAACATCATTATTGTCATTATAACTTGCCGAATAGGCAATCTCACTACCATCGGGAGAGAATTTAGCAAACAATTCCTCTCCCTTGGGAGAACTTAGCCGATGGGCCAGTCCGCCTTCTTTAGCTACAACCCATAAATCGCCTGCATAAGAAAAAACAATGTTTTTTGCAGATACGTCAGGGTACCGAAACATTCGCGCATTTACCTGCGCACTCGATGGAGACACTGTAACACAGAATAAAAGCACAGTGGCAATAAAAGTGAATAATCTCATATTTTTAACTATTTGGGTTATTAGACATTGGCAGAAGCTAATAATTACAATGTGTTAAAAAGGATGCTGATGAAACAAAGGGGGCTAACATCGCATCACACTATACCTCAAACAATAAAATAGCTTTCCGGTTTTGTGTAAGGTCTCAAATATGTATGCAAAACATAATTCTTAAAACCCAGAGAGAGCTTTCATATAATTTCCACACTAGCTACCAGGTAGTTTTTCCTCAATTCAGAAGATATTCAGATAAATCTGAATTTAAAATTCGAATCAGTTCATCCATACGGTGACTTTGGCTTTGAGCAAAAACAAATCCAAATAAAGGATAACTCCTGTAATCTACTTTCCTTAGTTCCAAAGGATTTTCAAAATCAGACAATAACCGATCATAATCGAAAGCACTAATACTCTTGCCATCTTTTCCGGTACTATTATCTAAAACAATCACACTGAAAACCTGTCCATCCTTATCCGCCAGAAGGGAGTTCCAATCCGGTTCTTTCTGACTCAGAAAATATTCGTAAATATTAAATCCGTGCGCATACCAGGCCAAATCGGGCGTGGTGCACCATCCGCCAAAACGCATCGGATTGACCTCAATTGGAATGATTTGACCATCTTCATCCATCCTGATTTCAACATGTGCTGCAAAGTTATTTACACCGGCAGCTTCGCCCATTGTTTCCAGAAAACGTTGCATAACTTCCAGATTCGATAGGATAATTTCCTTCGATGTGATATATACCCGGTCACTCATATCCTTATCCGAAGAAAAGAGATGTTTCATGATATTCAAAATAACAGGTTTTCCTTCGGCATTATAGTAGCAGTCAATGGCATATTCAGTTCCTTCGATGCACGCTTCGGCAATGAATTCAGTGGAGTCGAACACCTCTTTGGGATAGAGATGATTCACGTTCTTTACCTCTTCGGTTATTTTGCCGACTATGCCTGACCACTCTTCCGGTTTATCGACTTTATAAACCCCCATACTAAAAAAACCGACTGCAGGCTTGATGATGAAAGGAAATGAAAAATCTGAAACATCAACAGTATTCAGTTCGTGAAAGGGTATCCCCCTGAAAAAATATTCAGGATATTGGGTTTGTAACAACTCGCGAAAACGAATCTTATTCTTAAAAAGGCCAATTTTATCAGGAAAACCGGTGAATGGAAGATGTTTCTCTACCCAGTGAATGGAATTCTCGGAATTGGTATAAATGAGTTGTCCCGGATATCGTTTCATCCGTTCTACTACCTGTGTTACAGAAATAAGCAGGGGAGAGTTCCTGCCAAGAGTTCTCTCTGAAAAGGAATTCCCTATAACCGGAATCTGGTAATTTTCAATGGTTTGTTTTAGAAATTCAGAAACATAAGGGCCTTCGAGTAAGATCATAAACGGTTTTGATTTTATAGCGTCACACACCATTTCATTTTATTAAGAGCGAATGTAAGTTTTTCGAGGGAAAAACAATGTGCGTAAAATTACACCTAAGGAAAATCATTTCCGGGTGATTCCCATCCTTCGATAGACTATTTCCTCAAAAATAAAAACGAGTTTTATCTCCTCCTCCTTTTTAGATTCATTCTAACTTTATTTATCCTCAATTCGGACACGCAAGTCTTTATATTCCTGAGCCATACATCCTCAGCTCAACTGAAAATGAACGGAATGAGGAAAACCTATCAATAGAACAATATTTCAGTATATATAGCTTTGTCTATATATGCTTCTAAACATTTGTATGTTTTAGTATTTATACATCTTGATGTGATTATAAGTTTGTATTTTTCAGCCATCTGAACCAAAAATCAATATAATATGGAAAATCGTCTATTTAAAAGTCTGGTTTTAGGACTCTCTCTTCTGTTAGGCAGTAGCGCGGCGTTTGCTACTGATGGTTATTTTAGCTCTGGATACGGAACCATTAGTAGCGGCTTTGCCGGCGCCGGAACTGCATTTTACGAAACATCATTAATTGGAGGTAACCCTGCTGGAAACGTATTTAACTCAAGTGAATTGAGTTTTGGAATTGGTTTGTTTAATCCAAACCGTCAATATACCATAACTGGTCAACCTTCCGGATCCCCTTATTTTGGATTAATGCCTGGCACAGTAAAAAGTGATTCAAAACTTTTCGTTATGCCTAATATTGGCAAAAACTGGAAGTTGAATGACAACAATGCATTAACACTGTCGATTTACGGAAACGGTGGTATGAACACCAACTATCCTACGCAAACATTCTACGATCAGTCTGCTGACCATACAGGCGTTAACCTGATGCAGATGTATGTGGATCTGGCTTACTCATTCAAACTGGGCGAAAAACATAGTTTGGGTATTTCTGCCCTGTTAGGTGCTCAGTCATTTGAAGCTAAAGGTTTGGCTTCTTTTGGCCAGATGTCATCCGATGCCAGCAAGCTTAGCGGAAATGGTACTGACTATTCAGCCGGCCTGGGTTTCAAAGTAGGTTACATGGGTGAACTGTTCAATGGTTTCTGGCTGGGAGCCAAATACCAATCCAAAATCTACATGGGCGCATTCAAAGATTATGCTGGTCTGTTTGCAGAACAGGGAAAATTCGAAATTCCTTCGAACTGGAGTGTAGGTATCGCTTACCACATTTGCAGCGACTTTACCGTACTGGCTGACGTGAAACAAATCAACTATACCAGCTCAAAATCGGTTTCCAATCCAATGCTGGTTCCGGGTGGAACAATCCCATTCGGTGCAAATATTGGAATGAACCAGTTGGGAACTGACAACGGTGCAGGATTTGGATGGAAAGACATGACCATTTACAAAATTGGTTTCAACTATACCGGTATCGATACCTGGACGTTACGTGCAGGTTATTCATATGGAAAACAACCGATTCCTGCCAGTGAAGTCATGTTCAATATTCTGGCTCCGGCCGTAAACGAAAGTCACATTGCTCTCGGATTTTCTAAAAAGATTAACGAGAAAGGCAATGCACTGAATTTCGCTTTCAACTATGCACTGAATAATAAAGTTTCTGGTCCGAATCCGATGGAAGCTCCGGGTCAGCAAACAATCGATCTAGAGATGAATCAGCTCTATTTCGAAATCGGTTTTACCTTTTAATGCCTACTTAACTACAGTAACAAACGCGGATTAGACACCGCACAAAAATCCCCGGACTACATCACCTACGTAATCCGGGGATTTATTTTTTAATAAAAATATTTTACTCCTCTACATGTTGAAATGGGTGCTTACGTCCCCAAAGTTCTTCCATTTCTTCCAGTGTTCTTCCTTTGGTTTCCGGAACTATCTTCCACATGAAAATAGCCGCCAGAATTCCCATAATTCCATAAATCCAGTACGCAAAGCCATGATGGAATGTATTCGTTAGAGCCGTCGAATCATTCATCACAGGGAAAGTCCATGAAACAATCAGGTTGGCGACCCACTGTGCTGCTACCGCAATTGACATTGCCCCCCGAATTGAATTGGGAAATATTTCGGAAAGCATTACCCAGGCAACAGGTCCCCACGAAACAGCAAACGATGCAGTGTACAACAACATGAAGAAAAGAGCGCCATATCCCACATTATCTATATAGAACATCAATCCCAGCGCAATCATCGAAAAGGCCATTCCAATGGCACCAATAATCATCAATGGTTTCCGGCCCAACTTGTCAACTGTTAAAATTGCCACTACCGTGAAGGTAAGGTTCACAGCACCAACAATAATAGTTTGCAACAACGAAGTATCGGTTCCTGACCCCATATTCCGGAAAATTTCAGGTGCATAGTATAGAACGACATTGATGCCGACAAACTGTTGAAAAATAGAAATGAAGATTCCGATGATAATAACCAGTCCACCAAATGATAACCACGGAGCCTTTCTTTCGACAAGTGTTTCTTTTATCTCTTCCAGAACAGACCGGGAGCGACTCTCTCCGACTAACCTATTCAACACTTTCTCTGCTTTATCATCTTTATCCGCCATAACTAAATAACGCGGAGATTCGGGAACAATAAATAATAGGAAAAAGAACAGAGCTGCCGGAATAGTCTCCGAAGCGAACATCCAGCGCCAACCTATATTATCCAGCCACGAATCATTACCTTGTCGGGCTATGGCATAGTTTACAAAATACACCACCAGCATACCAAAAATAATAGCAAACTGGTTCCACGATACCAGCTTTCCGCGAATGCCGGCAGGAGCTATTTCTGCAATGTACATGGGCACAATCATCGATGCCAGACCAACACCAATTCCACCAACCACACGATAGAAAATAAAGGAACTGACCAACTCAAAACCCATAAAATTCATTTTATCCGGAATGGCTGAACCGATTGCCGACAGAGTAAACAAAAGCGCTGCCAGCATCATGCCATTACGTCGCCCAAGCGTCTGGCTGATATAGCCCCCTAACGAACCTCCAATGATACAGCCCACCAATGCACTTGAAATGGTAAAACCATTGATAGCATTGGCCATTCCTTCAGTCAGTTCATTCGGCTGAGCCCAGAATCGGAAGTACCAAACCAGTAGAGCAATAACAGCTAATATGGCCATGTAAATACCACCTTTTTGTTTCCCGAAGAGTTTCACCAGAAAACTTCCCAGTAACACTGCAACGATAACCAGACATAATGAAACAATGAATTTATATTCCACAATAACCTGGGCGGAAAGGACCGGATTAGTATAAAGAGGAGCTATAAAAAAGTTCTTCAATGCTCCGGTTGCACCGGAAATAACAGCCGTATCGTACCCGAAGAGCAGTCCTCCAAGTGTGGCAACCAGGGTGAGTGCAAAGATGTATGTTGCACTTCCTTTATCACTTTTCATATGTTAAATATTATTGGTTTAGATTTTTTATGATTTTCGATTCACAGATTTTGCAACTCATTGATGGCTCGTTTATAGCCCGAACCTGACTTTTTCTTTACACACATCGTGTTGGCAGGGGTCATTAATTTTGGGTTGCCTGTTTCCAATGAGATTCCTATACTTCCATCTCCTCTCCGCAAAACGGATTTAGGAAATCTCATAATTGGAAACAGGAACAGTCCAAATTGTATGCTGATTAAATATACCAGTTGATCATTTGCTCCAGAAGCTCTTGCTTACCGCTGATTTGTTCGGGCTCACCTACTTCATGTGCAATTTCGCGCAATTGCTCAAGTGTCAGTTTGCCAGCTTCGAAATCAGCTCCTTTGCCACCGTCAAATGAAGCATAACGCTGTTTGCGACGCTCCAGATAATCGGTTTCATTCAGCAGTTTGTCCGCTACTATTAAACCACGGGCAAACGTATCCATTCCGGAAACGTGAGCAATGAAGATATCTTCCAAATCGGTCGAGTTACGACGATTCTTCGCATCAAAGTTAATTCCGCCATCAGTAAATCCACCGGCCTGCAGAATCTCTATCATCGCTTCTGTTACCTCGTAAATATTGGTCGGAAACTCATCGGTATCCCATCCGTTCTGGTAGTCGCCTTTGTTGGCATCGATAGAACCAAGCAATTTGGCGTCGGCTGCCATGCGCAATTCGTGTGCAAACGAATGACCGGCTAATGTGGCGTGATTCACCTCAATATTCAGTTTGAAATCCTTATCCAGATTATGCTGACGCAGGAATCCAATAACCGTCTGAGAATCATAATCGTACTGATGCTTGGTCGGCTCCATCGGTTTAGGTTCAATAAGGAACGTACCTTTGAATCCCTGTTTGCGGGCATAATCACGGGCCATGGTCAGAAATTGGCCCAAATGTGCCAGCTCACGACGTGTGTCAGTATTGTGAAGACTCATGTAACCTTCGCGTCCGCCCCAGAATACATAGTTGGTTCCACCCAGTTCGATAGTTGCATCGATAGCGTTCTTAACCTGAACAGCTACACTGCTCAACACATTAAAATCAGGATTTGTAGCAGCACCATTCATGTAACGAGGATTGGAGAATACATTGGCTGTTCCCCACAGCAATTTGGCACCCGAAGCTTCCTGCTTTGCTTTTATTTCCGGAAGAATTTGCGCCATTCGCTTTTCAATTTCGAAAACCGAACCATCTCCCACGACGTCTGTGTCATGGAAACAATAAAACGGTGCATTTATTTTGGTGATGAATTCGAATGCTGCATCCAGTTTTTCACGGGCCACATCCATCGGATTGTTCGCCGTTGCCCATGGGAAAACTTTTGTTCCGGGGCCAAAAGGGTCGCCCCCTTCACCACAGAAGGTATGCCAGTAAGCTACAGCAAAACGCAAGTGCTCTTTCAAGGTTTTTCCGGCTACTACGCGATTCTCATCGTACCACTTAAATGCCAGCGGATTACGCGAATTTTGTCCTTCAAATTTAATCTGCCCGATTTCGGGAAAATAAGCTTTCTTTCCTTTTAAAATTTCCATGATTATTTGATTATAAGGTCTGTAAAACGATTGTTTATTTTTAGTGCTTTAGAGAAATCGATTCAAAACATCCAGCCACTTGCGGTAAGCCGTTTCTACTGCTTCTGCTTTGCTCGGATCAGGTTCAATCACCTCCAATTTTTTCAGCCCGCTGAAAGCCTCTTCAAATCCTGAATAATATCCGGCTCCGATTCCGGCTCCACGGGCAGCGCCTACCGAGCCATCAGTGTTGTAAAGTTCGATGGTGGCTCCAGAAATATTGGCAAGTGTTTCCCGAAAAACCGGGCTAAGAAACATGTTTGCTTTTCCAGCACGGATAACCCTGGCATCGATACCCATTTCCTTCATGATGTCCATTCCGTAACGGAAGGAAAAAACAATGCCTTCCTGGGCAGCACGGAAAAGGTGTCTCTTGTTGTGAATATTGAAATTGAGTCCACTGATTTGCGCTCCAATTTCCTTGTTTTCCAACACACGCTCAGCTCCATTTCCAAAAGGAAGAACCGTTACACCGTCGGAACCGACAGGAATCTGTGCTGCCAATTCATTCATTTCCGGATACGATAAAGCTTCGTTTCCCACATGACGGTTCAGCCACGAATTGAGAATACCTGTTCCATTAATGCATAGCAGTACACCCAAACGGTTGGCTTCCGCCGAATGATTAACATGTGCAAACGTGTTGACACGCGAACGTGGATCATATTTCACCGTATCACTTACCCCATAAACTACTCCGGAGGTTCCGGCTGTAGTGGCGATTTCGCCTGGTTGCAGAACATTCAGCGAAAGCGCATTATTGGGCTGATCGCCGGCCCGATAAGCGACCGGAATGCCTGACTTGATACCTAATTCCTTGGCAGCCTTTTCCGTCACCAAGCCCTGAATACCGAAGGTCGGAACCAGTTCCGCAGCCAATTCGTCGCGAAAACCAAACTCCTTCATCAGCATTCCTGCAATGTCGTTTTCACGGAAGTTCCAGAAAATTCCTTCCGATAGTCCTGACACCGTTGTACGAACCTCCCCGGTTAGTTTCATGGCAATGTAATCGCCAGGTAACATGAACTTATCGATGCGGCCGTATAGTTCCGGTTCATTATCCTTTACCCATTTCAGCTTGGCTGCAGTAAAGTTTCCAGGGGAGTTGAGTAAGTCGGCCAGGCAACGCTCCTCCCCTAATGTTTCAAAGGCATTATTACCAATTTCAGAAGCACGGCTGTCGCACCAGATAATGGATGGACGCAGGACTTCCTGATTTTTATCGACCAACACCAGGCCGTGCATCTGGTAGGAGATACCAATAGCGCCAATTGCACCAACAGATACATTGCCAACCCGCAAGGCTTCCTGCGTGGCCAGTTTCAGGTTTTCCCACCAACCTGAAGGTTCCTGCTCGGCCCACCCGGCCTGCTGTGCCGTGATAGCCATCTCTTTTTTCGGATAGAATGCCGAACTGACTGTTTCGCCGGTTTCGCCATTCAAAATGGAAGCTTTAACGGACGAGCTTCCCACATCAAATCCCAGTAAATACATGTGTTATGATATTGTTTTCTTGGTTTGTCAGTACTATTCTGCTCTGTTATGATATCTTATAGTGACTCGCGAATAATCAGGCTGGTTGGAATCACCTGATCGAGTTTTTCATCTCCGGACACGAATCCTGCAGCGGCCTCTCCCATTTTGACAAAATCAGTGGAAATAACCGTGATACCCCCCATCACAAATTCTTTCATAGGTGTATCATTGTAGGATAATATTCCTACATCGCGTCCCACTTGCAGCTTTTTGCTACGAACTTGCTTCAAGAGGCTTCCCAGATCAATATCTTCAAAAACCAGGTAAGCTTTTCCCAAAGTCATATCCAGCTTCTTCACCTCTTTTACTACCGAAAAAAGCAAATCCTTCTCCCCACAAAACCGCTCAACAGCCTGAATTGAATCATAGGGATGGTAAGTATATTCGGGATAAACACAAACGATTTCACTGTACTTCTGTAAGAGATGTTGTCCCTCTTCCAGACAACGGTAAACCGAATCGCCGAAATCCTGATAAACGCGCGAATGCTCAGGTCCAGCATTGATTTTCCAGTCAATGACCAGCAACCGGTCGGCCGGAATTTTTTTGATGATCCGGGATACTTCCGGATGGTCAAAATTCATCACGATGTAGGTATTGTATTTACCCACACTGTTTTGAATAATACTTTCAAAGACATTAATATTATAATGATGGAAGTTCACATCAACCACTACCTCAGCCGGAAGTGAATCTTTAAAAGAAGAATACAGAACCTCTTTGTAGGCCTTGAACGTATCGAGAAAAAGAAAGACCCGCTGCTGTTTACTGGCCACAAAATATCCCTTATTGGGAATGGCCTCTACGATTCCGCGTTTTTTAAGTTCCGCATAAGCTTTAAATACCGTATCCCTCGACATCGATGACTCCTTAATCAATTGATTAACAGAAGGGAGTACATCTCCTTCATGCAAAGCATTCCGATTTATTGCATCGATTACTGCATCAACCAGTTGCTGAAACTTCAACGTCGTTGAATCGGGATTGGGTGTAAAAGAAAATTCATTCATAGGTTAAAATTTCGACAACATCCATTCTGTTCTGTTGCGTTCTGCTAAAATAGATCATTTTTTGTTCAGAGGTATCAATGAAAACATTTTTTACAGCATAAAATGCAAGACCAACTCTTTCAATCCTCTATGCAGCACTAAATACAGCGAATAGATAAGAAATGTTAAAAACCGAACAGCAGGATAACTTATGTAAACAAACTAATTGATTCAGTCGTTGATAATACATACCTTACCTTTGGTTTAACCTTAATTTCCTATACAAAACCTTCAATCATGAAAAAGGAATCAATTATTCTCATGGTCGTAATAACGATGTGCACCTATTTAACTGGTGTAGCACAGGAAACCGAACCTGGAGGGAAACAACCGGTTTTTGTCACCGGGGTTGTATTCGACCGAAAAGAGATGAAACCTTTGCCGGAAACGGTATTCCTCATCAATCACCGACATGGGGCTACAACTGACAACGATGGGAAGTTTGCGTTCTGGGGTTCACCGGGCGATACTATTACAGCCCGTTATATCGGATATAAAGAAGTGGATATGGTTGTTCCGGATACCCTCTCGGCCTCGGAGTACCTGATGGGAGTTTTCATGTCACCTGATACGGTACAAATTAAGGAAGTCATAATCTTTCCAAGAAACTACAACCTGATGAGCGAAATGAAACAACTTCCGGTAGACGAAAGGATGCTTCAGAATGCCCAACAGAATGTTGATCTGGGGACTGTTCAGGGGCTAACAAAATCTCCGACTACGTATGATGCCGATATGAATGCCCGAAATACCATGCGGAAATATCAAATGAAGGCAGAATACAACGGAATGAAAGCCACTCCCGAAAACAGTCTGTCAATTTCAACCAATACCCTGTCTCCGTCAAACTTCCTCTATGGCAAACCTATTCTTCACAAAGGACAATTAAAAAAACAGATGATTTCGTCGAATGAAAGTGATGTCGTTATCGGAAGATACCAGGCCTACCTTGCCGGGAAATGGAAAAAATATGACGAAAGGAAAAAAGAAAAACGTAAAGAAGTGAATCCCAATTAGGACTACTGAAGATTTAGAAATACATACAAAAAAAGACCGCCCATTTCGGACGGTCTTTCTGTTTTCGGGGATTATAGTCTATCAGCCTCTGACAAACAAGGCTTTAATGATTAACCATGTCATGTTCGGATTTTCTTTCAGACGACGGGTTGAATAACCAAACCATTGCACGCCATACGGCACATATACACGCATGCGATGGCCGGCACCTGTAATGCGGCTCCGTAAATCAGGTGTTACACCATACAGCATCTGAAATTCATACTTATCCTTAGGTGTATTGTATTTCTCCAGCAATTCAAATGCTTTATCGACCAAATATTTATCATGCGTCGCTATCCCAACGTAAATACCATTCTGCAACATGAATTCCAGATCTTCCAGGTAATGGTCGCGAACTTCCTGGTATTTCTTAAATGCCACCTCTGCAGGCTCGACATAGATTCCTTTACACAACCGAAAATTAAGCGGAGCTTCTTCCGAATGCATATCCATCAAATCGCGTATATCACTTAGCGTTCGCCGCATGTATGATTGAACAACCAAGCCAACACGAGTTGGGAACTCGGCTTTCAGTCGCCTGAAAATTTCGACCTCCGCATCGGTGCAGCTGGAATCTTCCATATCCACACGAATGAAGGTATCGCACTCATCAGCTACAGAAACGATTTCACGAATATTCTGATAACAAGCCTCTTTATCAAGCAATAATCCGAACATCGACGGTTTAACCGAAAAATTACCATCAATATTCTCACTAGTAAACCGCCTGATGAGATCGATATACTGTTTTTTATTCTCAGTGGCTTCAGACAATTCTTTGATGTATTCACCAAGAATATCAACAGTCACCATGGTCTGTTCAGCATTTAACTGCCTCGATTCACGCATTGCATCCTCCAGGCTTTCCCCTGCAATGTAACGCTTGGAAAAGATCCAGACCAGCTTCTTGGGCATATAAGGCAGAAGTCCTGCTATCATTTTATTGAACATAGTCGTATAATACTGGTTAGATATTTTTACTCTTTTTCATCACCAGGTAAAAGTACTAAACCCACAAGGCCGGATTTATGACGTTTATCAAGAGTAAGGGCTAATTTTTTTCATGAATTATCAGAAATTGATTTTGCCACCAACAAAATTTCAGGAGCTTTCTTTGTCCATTCAGCAATTCGGTTATATTTGTCAATCCTAATTCCATTCAAACAAACATCATACGATTCATATGAAAAATAACTCTACTATCATTCATGTTATTTTGGCACTGGCAATTATCGCCCTTTACGTTTTATATTTCACGGGAAATAAAAATAGCCAGACAACTCAACCGACCACTGAAACACAGTCAGATAATGCTCCTATTAAAGTTGCATTTGTGAAACTGGATTCTGTATTGATTAACTACGACCTGGCGAAGAAATTAAATGATGATTTCAACACCAAACAGGATGCGTATACTAAAGAATATGGTGCAAAACGCATCGATTTCGAAAAACAGGCTTCTGCTTTCCAGGAAAAGCTGCAACGTGGTGGTTTCCTCACCCAGGAAAGGGCTACACAGGAACGTGATCGTCTGATGGGCATTCAGCAGGAGATTCAAAAACTGGATTACGATCTTTCCAACAAATTACAGGATATGCAGAAGAAGATCAACCAGCAGGTGATCGACAGTATTTCCAATTACGTAAAGATTTACAATGCTGATAAAAAATACGATATGATTTTCAGCAACGCCAACCTTCTTGAAGGTTCGGATCAACATAATATTACACGCGAGGTAATTGCTGCTCTGAACAAGCGTTATCACGAATCGACGAAATAACATTCTACTGCAATACTGACAAAGCCCTGGAATTACAGGGCTTTTTTTGGCCTCATGCAAATCTTCGAATCCTATCTGAAAAAACATGCCGGTTTCCCACCCTTCATTACTGAAAAGCCGGAAAAATCACTCTCCTGCTGTGTTGTGATCCCCTGCTATCGGGAACCGGAATTGTTTCAAACACTTGATTCACTGAAAGAGGCGGCTCCACCTTCTTCACCAACTGAAATCATCATCGTGGTAAATTCTCCGGAAGGAGCTACTGCAGAAGCTGAGGAAATCAATCAACAAACCATCAATCAATTCCATTCCTGGAAGCAGAATATTCCTTCCGGAAAACTCACGTTTCATCTTATTCATGTTCCTGAGCTCAGGAAGAAATGGGCCGGAGCAGGTTGGGCGCGAAAAATTGGTATGGACGAAGCCATTCACCGGTTCAACCTTGGTGAAACTGAAAATGGAATTATCGTTTCACTGGATGCAGACTGCCGCGTTGTGCTCAATTATTTTACGGCTATTGAAGAAGCATTTCAACATTGTCCCAAATGTCAGCTTTATACTATTGGATTTGAACACGATTTGCACCAGCGAGGTCTGAGTTCAGAAATACGCGAAGGAATTACACATTACGAATTGTATATGCGTTACTACCGGCACGCCATGCAAATCACCGGCTATCCCAACGCTATTTATACGGTTGGCTCTGCTTTTGCGGTACGCGCCAAAGCCTATGTGAAACAAGGCGGAATGAACCGGAAGAAAGCAGGAGAAGATTTCTATTTTCTGCACAAGATGGTGCAATTGGGACCCTACGGTGAAATTGAGCAACCTTTGGTTTTTCCCGGCGTCCGCATTTCCGACCGGGTCCCTTTTGGAACAGGACCAAAATTAACTCAATTCTTGAGCGGCGAAGATTCTATGGAGACAACCTATTCATTTGAGGCTTTTACCGAGCTACAACCATTCTTCAATAAAGTCAGTGAATATTACTCATACAATCAACAGAAATTAACTAAAACGATCGACAGCCTCGCTCCGGCTCTTCAGCAGTTTTTGCACCTCTCAGATTCTATCGATTCCATTCTCGAATTACAAGCCAATTGTTCTGGCGAAGCCACTTTCGTGAAGCGATTCTTTCATCGCTTCAATGCCTTCTGGATACTTAAATACCTCAACTTCGTGCACGAGAAGACTTACCAACCTGAGCCATTACTAAAAGTAGCCAGACAGTTGCTCATTGAAAAGGGTATTCAGGTACATCAATCCTCCGATTATTCCAGCCTTCTCCATATTTTCAGAAATATGGATTTCCCGAAAAATATTTAATCTATCTTTGCAGCAGAGAAAAGAGAAGTTATGGGGTTAGTAAAGGTGATTTTACTGGCCATTGCTCTTGTTTCCCTGGCAATCTTCGGATTAGCCATTCAAATTGTTCTTAAAAAGAATGGGAAATTTCCCGATACACATGTCGGCCACAACCGCGAAATGAAAAAACGCGGCATTGTTTGTGCCAAAACATTTGATCGGATAGAGCAGGCCAAGGTAAAAAAAGAACAGAAGCTTAAAAATCTGAAACTCGCGAAGTAAAGAGTAACCAGCTTCGGGATAATCACACCGGAAATATCGGGTGATTATTTTTACCTAGATTTAAGACCTTTTTATCTCTTTTATTATTACTTTTGAAGCACAAAACGTTAATGCTATGTTGAAATTGTTTTTACTTGTTTTAGGCATGATCAGCTTCGTATTTTTTGCGTTGGGACTTCGCTTTCTCAAAACGAAAAAGGAAGTCACTGATCCATCTCTTCGCGATCTGAGAGGAACGGGTTGTGGCTGTGGAGGAGGAAGTTGTGGAGTTAGTACCAGTTCATGCCATACCGATTGATAAACGACTTTAATCAGAAAAAGCCGGCCCCACTGAAGTGAGCCGGCTTTTTTTATCTCCATATTTTCTTTCTTGCTTAGAAGCGCGATTCCACAACTCCCCAGTCAAGTACTTTCCAGAATTCCTCTACATAAGCCGGACGAAGATTTTGCTTGTCAAGGTAATAAGCGTGTTCCCAAACATCACAAGTCATCAGCGGAGTTTTCCCTTCACGTAGTGGATTGGCTGCATTTGAAGTTTGAACGATTTCAAGCTTACCATCAGCGTTTTTCACCAGCCAGGCCCAGCCCGAACCAAAAAGCGTAGCAGCAGCTTTGTTGAATTTTTCTTTAAAACTTTCCAGCGAACCAAAATCACGCTCAATTGCTGATTTCAACACCCCATCGGGAGATGTTTTGGGCGAACCCGAAAGTTGGAAAAAATAGAAGGTGTGATTCCAAACCTGTGCACCATTATTGAAAATGCCTCCATCGGCTTTCCTGATAATTTCCTCGAGAGTGGCTTTTTCAAAGGGAGTTCCTGAAATCAATCCGTTCAGGTTATTCACATAAGCCTGGTGGTGTTTCCCATAGTGAAATTCCAGGGTTTTCTTACTAATGTGGGGTTCAAGCGCATCCAGCGCATACGGCAATTTGGGTAATTCGAATGCCATGATTTTCTATTTTAAAGGTTAATGATGATTTTGCTGTATGAACGAACGAAGATCGCAATTTGTTCGCTCTTTTTATGTTGAATTACCCCTGAAACAAAAAAAGCCGGAGCGTAAACCCCGGCTTTTCAAACCAAAAAATCAATTAACCTTTAAAACGTCTATCAACCTCGTCCCAGTTGATAACTTTCCAAAAAGCTTCGATGTACTCGGGACGCCTGTTCTGATAATTCAGATAATAAGCGTGTTCCCATACATCTATACCTAAAATGGGAGTTCCTTTCACATCAGAAACATCCATGAGCGGATTGTCCTGATTGGGTGTGGATTCCACCTTTAATTCGTTTCCATCTTTGAGAAGCCATGCCCAGCCCGAACCAAATCGGGTAGCTGCTGCTTTTGAAAATACATCCTTGAATGCGTCGAGTGAACCAAATGCCGAGTTAATTGCATCTGCCAATTCACCTTTAGGCTCTGAACTTCCACCCGGTTGCATTACTTCCCAATACAGGTTGTGGTTATAGAAACCACCCGCATTGTTACGTACAGCTGCCGGAAATTTGGATACTACCGATAAAACTTCTTCGATGGTTTTACTGTCCAATTCGGTACCTTCAATGGCTTTATTCAAATTACTGGTATACCCTGCATGGTGCTTCGTATAGTGAATTTCCATGGTGCGGGCGTCAATGTAAGGCTCAAGAGCCGTATAATCGTATTTAAGTTCTGGTTGAATAAAACTCATATCACTAATGGTTTTTAGTAATTCAATGTTTCCCAAAAGTAATCTTTATTTGGATTTGTTCCAAATAAAAATAAAAACTTTTTTGTCCTTTTTCTTCACTTTATCTTTGTTGCCTGAAAATGAATAATTAAGCCACAAACCGTTAAAACCTTGAACCGAAAAATACTTAACCTCGCCGTCCCAAACATCATTAGCAACATTACGGTACCGCTGCTAGGACTAGTAGATATGGCCCTGATGGGGCACCTTGGCTCCGAAATTTATATAGGTGCCATTTCGCTTGGCGGTGTCATTTTCAACTTTCTTTATTGGATGTTTGCCTTCCTGCGAATGGGAACCAGTGGATTCACTGCTCAGGCGATCGGCCGGAAAGATAGAAGTGAGAGTGAGCTTATCCTGGGGCGTTCGTTCGCACTGGCTCTTATCTTTGGCGTGTTGTTAATCGTACTACAAATACCGATAGAATGGCTCAGTTTTCGCATCCTTGGCGGAAGTGAAGAAGTCAAGAAACTGGCCAGTCAGTATTTCTATATTCGGATCTGGGCTGCACCCGCAACCATAGGCCTTTACAGCCTTAACGGTTGGTTCATCGGGATGCAGAATGCCCGTATTCCCATGATTGTGGCCATCATTATTAATGTCGCCAATATCATCTTCAGCGTATTTTTCGTTTTCGTTTTGGGAATGAAATCAGAAGGTGTGGCGTTGGGAACGGTTTTGTCGCAATACATGGGACTACTTCTTTCCCTATGGTTCATCCACAAAAAATTCGCTTCACCTTTTACCCGTCTTTCGCGTAAGCAAATTCTGGATATAAAAGCACTCCGGATATTTATGAAGGTTAACCGCGATATTTTTATTCGGACCCTGTGCATTATTGGCGTGTTCACCTTTTTTACCTCCAAATCGGCTGGGATGAACGATACGATACTGGCAGTTAACTCACTTTTGCTCCAGTTCCTGATGTTCTTCTCCTTTTTTATGGACGGGTTCGCCTATGCCGGTGAAGCACTGGCCGGGAAATATTTTGGAGCCGGAAGCAAATCAAAATTAAAGAAGGTCAGTCAGTTACTTTTTCTCTGGGGAATTACTTTGGGAGTGGTATTTTCACTGATTTATTTCTTTGCCGGAAACCAGATTGTGGCCGTGCTTACCAACCAAACCTCAGTGCGGGAAGCAGCCAAGCCGTTTATCTGGTGGACAGCTCTTATTCCACTAACGGGATTTGCCGCCTTTATATGGGATGGCATTTACATAGGAGCCACCGCTTCAAAAGGAATGCGCAACACCATGCTGGCTGCGACTTTTTTCCTGTTTATCCCAATTTTTATTCTCTTCCAGCATTCGCTGGGAAACGATGCGCTTTGGCTGGCAATGATTTTATTTCTGTTCGGACGCGGATTGTTTCAGACATTTCTTGCCAGAAGAGCAGTATTTAACCAGTTAGCGTAAAAAAAGCCCGCCAGTGGGCGAGCTTTTGTCTTATCTTATAATTATTCTTTAATAATTGAAACTGCTGCCCCCCAAAAATTCACGTAAAACAGATGTAGGTGGAATTTCCTGTGCAGAAATCGGGTAGAAATACGAAATGAATACCAGTAACCGTACCGCTTCCGAATATTCCGGAGCGTTTTCAGGAACCAACTCCAACAGATGTTCTGCATACCGTTTCAGAACACCTAACTCGTAAATTAACGCAGAGTTGAACATCACATCTGCATTTTCCTGGTAAGGGAAAATGTGCAAATCCTCACCTCTTCGTACACTGGGCCAACGTTGAATCGTCGTCCTTGCATCGTAACCACGATATTTGCTGTCACGAATGATGCGCCTCAACAAGCGGTTATCTGTAGTAGGAATGTACGTATGTTCATCGATGGAAATCTGCGTCAGCGCCGAAATAAAGATTCTGAAGGTCCTTTCACTGTCAATTCCCGGAATCAATCCGGGATTTAATCCATGAATGCCTTCGACAATGAGAATGCTGTTTTTTTCCAGTTTTAGCATCTCGCCTTTAAAAACGCGTTCCCCCAAATGGAAATCAAAAACCGGTCGCTCGACAGTTCCGCCGTTCATCAGTTTTGTCAGGAATTCGTTGAAGTAAGCAATGTCGATGGCTTCCAGCGATTCAAAATCATACTCTCCCGACTCATCTTTAGGCGTATGTTCCCGATCGACAAAAAAATCATCGACCGAAACGGAGATGGGCCGCATACCAACAACAGCCAACTGGATACTCAATCGCTTACTGAAAGTGGTTTTCCCGGAACTCGAAGGCCCGGCTATCAACACCAGGTTAACCTTATCTCGCCGGGCGTAAATCTGGTTGGCAATCTCCACAATTTTCTTTTCGTGAAGCGCTTCCGATATCTTAATGATTTCACCAGCCCGGTTTTTGCGAACCTGTTCATTCAGTCCGGCGATGTCTTCTACCTGAAGAATTCCGGCCCATTCTTTATGCTCTCTGAAAATTTCAAACAGCTTTTCCTGCCTCACGACTGGTTCCAGTTCATTGGGAGAATCAGGATTGGGAACACGCAATAAAAGCCCGTCGTAGTATTTTTCCAAGCCGAAATGCTGCAGATAACCAGTTGATGGTAAAACGTGCCCGTAGAAGAAATTACGTCTTTCGGCCAAACACAGGATAGGCGCATAGATTCGGCCATATTCCTTGAATAGCTCAGCTTTGCGGAAAAGTCCCTCTTGCTCGAAAATAGCCACAGCTTCTTCGGAAAGCACCCTTTTCCGTGATATCTCCAAATCCTTTCTAATCAGTTCACGCATCTCTTCCCGAAGCGTCCACACATCCTGATCAGTTAGTGGACGTCCAAGATTTTCGATTTCACAGTAATAGCCCTTCGATATGGCATGATCGATTTTTAGTTGCGCATCGGGCCAGATATTCCGCATAGCCACATATAATACAAAGGACAATGAGCGTAAATACATCCGCTGTCCATCAGTATTGCTGTAATCAAAAAACTCGATTTTCTTCGGCTTGACCAGCTCAAAATCGAGCGGTTTAACACGGTGATTCACATAAGCTCCCAAAATGGGTGTTGGCAATGCCACTTCCATGCTTCCGGCGATCTCGCCCAGTGTGGTTCCCAGCGGATACTTGCATATCTTACCAGTGTTCTCACATTGCAGTTCAATATCTCTTACCATAAAAGGCTATTTTCTAGTGAATGGGTGCTTCAATTTAACACATTTTGTTTAATCGATATCAAAATGGCTAATGTTCATTTCAGGGAAAGAGTGATCGTTTTTATCTTCGTTTCAGTTCTTCTTTCAGGAAACGTGCAGTATACGAATTCCGGTGTTTGATCACCTGTTCGGGTGTACCGGTACAAACCACCCGACCTCCGGTTCGTCCACCTTCCGGACCAATATCGATAATATGATCAGCCACTTTTATCACATCCATGTTATGCTCGATAACGATGACCGTATTTCCGCGCTCGACCAGTTTATTCAACACATCCAGCAATACACGGATGTCTTCAAAATGTAGTCCTGTAGTAGGCTCATCCAGAATATAAATGGTTTTGCCGGTATCTCGCTTACTCAATTCAGATGCCAATTTGACACGCTGTGATTCACCTCCTGATAAGGTTGTTGATGACTGTCCCAACGTAATATAACCCAGTCCAACTTCCTGCAAACTTTTCAGCTTGACTAAAATCGATGGGATGTTTTCGAAAAACTCAACGCCTTGATTAATGGTCATGTCAAGCACATCGCTGATAGATTTCCCCTTGTGACGAACTTCCAGTGTTTCGCGATTGTAGCGTCGACCATTACATTTATCGCAATGCACATATACATCGGGCAGGAAGTTCATCTCGATAACTTTCATTCCGGCTCCCTGACACTCTTCGCATCGACCACCTTTCACGTTAAAGGAGAACCGTCCTGGTTTATAACCACGAACCTTTGATTCGGGTAGCATTGCAAACAGGTTGCGAATATCTGAAAACACACCGGTATATGTAGCTGGATTGGAGCGTGGAGTGCGTCCCAGAGGTGATTGATCTACCTGCACCACTTTATCGATATGCTCCAGTCCTTCCAGTTTATCATATGCCAAAGGATCTTTCACCGATTTGTAGAAGTGTTGACTAAGAATCGGCTGCAACGTTTCGTTGATAAGTGTTGACTTACCACTTCCGGAGACACCTGTGACACAAATAAATTTCCCTAGCGGGAAGTCAACATCCACATTTTTCAGGTTGTTGCCATGTGCTCCTTTGATACGCAATACATCACCATTTCCTTCTCTCCTCTTTTCCGGAATGGAAATTTTCTTGATACCATTCAGGTAATCCGAAGTAAGAGTATGCAGCTTTAACAATTCCCGGGGATCGCCAGCAGCCACAACTTCTCCGCCATGACGACCGGCAAACGGGCCCATATCTACCAGGTAGTCGGCTTCCATAATCATATCGCGATCATGCTCAACCACGACAACTGAATTTCCGGTATCACGTAATTGCTGCAGCGAATTAATCAGGCGCAAATTATCACGGTGATGTAACCCAATACTCGGCTCATCGAGAATATATAGCACATTCACCAATTGTGAACCAATTTGCGTAGCCAACCTGATACGTTGTGATTCTCCGCCCGAAAGACTTCGGGCCGAGCGATCCAGTGAAAGATATTCCAACCCCACATCGAGCAGGAAGCGCAACCGATCACGAATCTCTTTCAGTACCTCAGAACCAATAAGTCGCTGCCGCTCCGTTAAGCGCGATTCAATATTTTCAAGAAAAACGGACAATTCACCAATATCCATTTGGGACAATTCGGCAATATTCCTGCCATCAATTTTAAAATGAAGCGCTTCCCTGTTCAGTCGCTGACCATTACAAACCGGGCAAACATTTGTTTTGTGAAACTGGTCGGCCCACTTTTGCGCCTTCTTCGATGGATTGTCGCTTTTCTGGTTAACGATGTATTTCACTACACCTTCATAGCTCATCATGTAATTAACCGAGCTACCCAGAGGAGTATTTTTTAACTGAATGCGCTCGTTGGTACCAAACAATATGGCATCAATAGCTTCTTCAGGGTACTTGCTCAACGATGTTTTCAGGGTTACCCCGAATTTTTCGGCAAGAGCCTCAATCTGCCAAAATATGAGCGAGTTTTTATATGCTCCTAATGGTGCAATTCCGCCTTTGGCAATACTAACTGACGGATCAGGAATGATTTTTTCAATGTCAATTTCCGTTACCTCGCCCAGACCGTTACATTTTGGACATGCGCCTTGAGGCGAGTTAAATGAGAAACTGTGTGGGGCAGGTTCATTATATGAAATTCCGGTAGTGGGGCACATAAGGTGACGCGAAAAGTATTTGGCACCACTGCTCCCCTTTTCCTGAATCATGATGATTCCACTCCCGTGTTTCATGGCTGTTTCAACCGATTCACGCAGTCGTTTCCGGTCACTGGAATCGACCACCAACTTATCGATTACTATCTCAATGTGGTGATTCTTGTACCGGTCAACTTTCAATCCGTGCGTAAGGTCCCGTATTTCGCCATCGATGCGGGCATACAAAAATCCCTTCCGCCGAATTTGCTCGAATAATTCACGGTAGTGCCCTTTGCGCCCTTTTACAACCGGAGCCAGGATGATAGTAGGTTTGCCGTCGAAACGCTCCATAATCAGATTAATAATCTGCTCATCGGTGTACTTCACCATTGGCTCGCCTGTGTTGTAGGAATAGGCTATACCTGCCCGGGCATAGAGTAATCGCAGGAAATCGTATATCTCGGTCACGGTCCCGACGGTTGATCGCGGGTTCTTATTGGTTGTTTTCTGCTCGATAGAGATTACAGGGCTCAAGCCACTGATTTCGTCTACATCAGGGCGTTCCATATTGCCCAGAAACGACCGGGCATAAGCAGAAAACGTTTCAATATAACGGCGTTGCCCTTCGGCGTATATAGTATCGAATGCCAGAGACGATTTTCCGCTACCGCTAAGACCGGAAATCACCGTCAGTTTATTTCGTGGTATCTCAACATCAATGTTACGGAGGTTGTGCACACGTGCACCTCTCACAACAATTTTATCTTCTTTACTCATTCAGTCAAATTATTCATCCTGATCGGTGATGGAATCCTGCGCCGCTTTTTCCACTTCTTCATCGTATCGAAATGTCCGGTATCCTTTTTCAGGCAACCTGATGATATAGGTCTTACCCGAAGGATTGGACAAGGTGGTTTCCCTCAACCATGGATTGAAATATTTCAGTATTTTATAATTCACACCATGTTCTTTGGCAAAGTCGGCAAAATCGTTTACCGGCCCGTCAATGGTAACATCATAGGTCGGGATGATGGGATAGATTTCATTTTCAGGAACTTTAAAACCAAATCTTTCCGGATGACTAAGGATTAACTTTAATGCAAGAATACGATAGACATACCGACCTGTTTCCTCACCCAATAACAAATCGTAATAATTGTGGTTTTTTTGCCGAACAATTTGGCGGGCCACGCCGTTTCGTCCGGCATTGTATGCAGCTGCCACCATGGTCCAGCTACCATATTTTTCGTAATTATGCTTCAGATATTTGCAAGCCGCCTGTGTGGCTTTCACCAGATTGTAACGCTCATCTATTTCATTGGTTATTTCCAGACCATATTCACGAGCGGTCGGCTTCATAAACTGCCAGATGCCCACCGCTCCCACCGGACTCTCTGCTCTGTCAAAGAATCCGCTTTCGGCTAATGCCAGGTACTTGAAATCATCAGGGACACCCTGTTCCTTTAAGATGGGTTCAATGATATGGAAATATCGTGGTGCCTTCTTAATAAAAAGCAGGGTCTGGGAGTGGAAATATGAATTCACCATCATTTCCCGATCGAGTGCCTCCTTCACATCAAAATTGTGCAAAGGAACCGGTTCGCCGGCGAAATCCAGTGTGTCAGGTAATTTAGGTGGACTGAAATATATTTTCCCGGAATTTTGATCAACAGTGTATTGCGATTTGCCGGAACAAGTGTTCATACTGTTAAAAAAAAGTCCACCAATGACGACACCAATGGCTAAAAGTGATATGAAGATGGAAATGCTATTCAGACTCCCCTTCCCGCGTGATAAATTCCTCTCCTTCAATTTTCCAGGGTTTTAAATTCGAATCTCAAAGATAACCTTTTTGAATATCGATTCAAACCCCGAAAGCAGGTAGAAATTTAATTAAATGCGTAGGTTACGCCCGTATAAATTCCCAGTTGATAAGGACGGTAATTGATATGACTATTCGTACTGATCGAATTGAGGTAATATTTCATTCTTGGTTCCAGGCTAACGGTTACCCTTTTACTCAACTCATACCCCAGGCCCAGGCCAACCGTTCCGGCGTAAACCAAATCCCGTAATTGACTCGTTTCGCCGTTCTGTGTTTTCATTCCGCTTTCGTACAATGATGCACTGTTTCCAACCAGAATATTGGTACTCACCCCTCCGTTCAAATCAACATTCACCTTACGATTGATGAGGTGATAGGAAACGAGTACCGGAACTTCGATGTATTCCATATCCTGTTTCAGATCAGCATTGGAAGTATAAGCACCATTAAACTTGCCGTCTTGTGCAAAAGCCAAATATGTTCCGTCTTTTATCGATTCCGGAGGTTTCCGGAAATTTACCATTCCGACATTCGTATTTGCTGAATAAGCCGTTGAATTGGAATTAACGCCATAATCTGCCGCGCCACTGGCAGTCAATGCTGCAGAATTATAACTACTGACAACCGGTACCTGATTCGTATTGTGCCTGATTTTTGAATAGACAATACCTGATTTAACCGATAATCGCTTGTTTAGTTTGTAACCAAACATCAACCCACCGGACAATGTGGCTTCGGTTGAAGTATGCGATGGTGATACAGACTCTACTGCGTTGGAGGCATACACATATTCACCGCGATTTGCCGATGAGGCGGCTGAGCCCGAAAAAAGAGGAGTCGCTTCAGCCGCTAAATTCCAACGTTTTTCAGGTTTGTTTTTTTGCGCATATTCTATAATATTGGCAGCAATCATTCTTCGATCGTTGAGATCCTGTTCCGAAATGGTCAGGTGTGTTCCATCATTTCCATCGGAACTCAAATATTTTGAAAGCAACTGAAGCCAGCTTTCATTTTTGTCTGACAAAGTTGAATGATCGTTCGCAGCCACTTCAGGCAAACGGGCATTAAGTGCAGATAATGTTTCATTCTTCTCTCTTCCGGCAATGGCCGAAATGGCAGATTGATTAATTTGCACCGTATTGCCGTTTCCGGAATTTGGCTGGTTTATCGCCTTTGCCGGTTGTACCATTGCTACGCGTGCGGCCATCTTCACCGGCACAACCTCTTTGGTTATCTGTGAAGATGTAACTTTAACGCCAGTGTTCAGCTGCTGTTGCTGAACATTCGAATCATGTTGTGGTACAACAACCACTTCCTTTGTCAATTGCTCTTCGTGCGGCTGGGTAAACCACCATCCGGCCACAAAAGCCAGAACCACCGCTGCAGCAATCGATAACCCTTTCATTAAAGCCAGCATGTGCGCCTTTCTCCGCTTATCCAGTGCGTCTTCGATATTCTTCCAGACGTACATAGGCGGATTTACATCAAAATCCTCCAGACGGTCCCGGAAAAGCTGGTCTATATCGTGTTTTTCAGCTAACATATCGTACTGTTGACTTTGCTCCTTTCAATACCAAATTTCTCATATACTTTTTTCTGCAGTATCACCCGGGCTCTCGAAAGATTTGATTTAGAAGTCCCCTCCGATATACCCATCATTTCCCCAATTTCCTTATGGGAATAACCTTCTATAGCATACAGGTTAAACACCATGCGGTATCGTGCCGGAAGTTCCTGAATCAATTTCAATAATTCGTCGGCAGTAATTTGTGCCAGCAAATCATCACTCAATTGTTTCCCTTCGTACACTGTTATGTCTTCAACCGGATACAGATTGTTTTGCTTTCGAAATTTTTCAAGCGATGTATTTACCATGATTCGTCTCATCCACCCCTCAAACGAACCTTTGAATTCAAACTGGTCAATTTTGGTAAATACCCGGACAAAACCTTCCTGCAGATTATCTTCAGCTTCGGTGGCATCCTTGGAGTACCGCAGACAAACCCCGTACATCTTGCCGGCAAAGCGTTGATATAACAAGGTCTGCGACTTACGGTCGCCAGCTGAGCATTTTTTTATGATATCATCCAGGTCGGTCACGCAGAAATTTTTAGTTCAGAATCACGATCAAAAATCAAGCCCGAATTAAATTAATCTGCAACCTAAATAATTTTCACCAATTAAAGAACGCCAAGCGCGAGCTATTTTTGTTAAAAAATGTTGATAAACTCTCTGTATCAGGGGACGAAAATTCATTCTTAATTCATTTAGATTGACCGGTTCATTTTCTAAACTCATTGAATAGACGATCGCGCATTTACAAATGGTTGCGTCATCTTCATGATTTTAAATTACGCAACCAATTACCTGTCTCCAGCGTCTATTTTCAAAATACCAAGCCATGAAATTGACAAAACTTATTACCCTAATCTTACTGCCCGCTTCAATAACCGGTTGTTCTTCCAATGCAAACAACGATTCCCCTGGAACCGATATCAAACTGGATGAAAAATCAGCCGAAATAGTTGACTCGGACAACCAGTTTGGATTTAATTTATTTGGTGTACTTGCTGAAAACAGCAACACCGATAAAAACCTGATGATATCGCCGCTGAGCATTTCCAGCGCATTGAGTATGACCCTCAACGGAGCTAACGGAGATACCCGTAGTGAAATGGAGCAGGTATTATCGTCCAATGGATTTACAACCGATGATATCAATACTGCGTACCAAAGGTTAATCCCCGCTCTGCGTAATTGTGACACAAGCGTTGATCTCGATATCGCTAATTCTATCTGGATTCGTAAAGACTTTGATGTCTTGGATCAGTTTATCAAAACCAATAATGACTATTACGATGCAGAAGTGACCCGGCTGCTTTTCGACGCCAACGCTGTGAACAGTATCAATGACTGGGTAAGTCAGAAAACCCGGAACCGGATACAAAAAATGGTCACCTCCATTGATCCAAATGATGTGATGTATTTGCTGAATGCCATTTATTTTAAAGGTAGTTGGGCGGAAAAATTTGAATCAAATGCTACGCAAAATGAAACTTTTACACTTTCCAGTGGCAATGCGATTGAGGTTCCCATGATGAAAAAGAATTTAAAACTTTCTTATTTGGCAACCAACAACTTTCGGATGGCAGCCCTTCCATATGGCCGTGGGAAATTCCGGATGATTGTGATGCTGCCCAACGAAGGTGTATCAACTTCCGAAATACTACAATCATTGGATAATGAATCATGGCAAACTTTTCTCAACGGAATGGGCCAACCGGTTGAACTGGAAGTCTGGTTGCCGAAATTCACGTTTAACTGGGAGACAGGTCTGAATGATGTTTTGGCTTCACTGGGAATGCCCAAGGCCTTCTCTCAATCAGAAGCCGATTTCACTAACATTAATTCAAATGGAGGATTATACATCAGCAAAGTGAAACATAAGACTTTTATCGAGGTAAATGAAGAGGGAACGGAAGCTGCAGGTGCAACATCCGTTGTAGTAGGGATAACGTCTGTCGGACCGGGTAATACACCGGTACTTTTTCATGCAGATCACCCATTTTTGTTTTTCATTACTGAAGAAGATACTGGTGCCATCCTGTTTATGGGACAGATGGCCGACCCGACAACAGAAAGCTAAAAGTCCAAAAGCCAAGACCAACATATATCAATATTTTTTATTCATACCTCTGTGTTTTTTGAACACAAAAAAGGGACGGCCCTATTGGTCGTCCCTTTGCTTTTGTCTTTTTACTATCAGAACATCGGATCCCACGGAGGAAGCATCTCTGCTTTTTCGCTCCAAACTTTCAACGTTTTGGCATCGAGGTATTTTTTATTGATAACAAACCGGAACATGTACTGATTAAACCAATTGTCGGTAAATGTCAGGTAACCATGGTAATCTGAATCTGCGCCCCAGCTGTTTTCAAACTGCCATTTGGTGGGTTTTCCCTGGTCATCCACATCTACGGCAATTAGGGCCATTCCGTGTGACGAACCACTTTCTCCCGTAAGGATACGATCTTTCTTATCCATCCCGAATTTCACGTCGTAAACCGCTCCGTAATTGAAATTCTGCGTAGAGAGCACTCCGGTTCCTTTCGCATAAAATGCACCTACATCGCACGAAGCATACATTGGTTCATTGTTTTTAATGGACTCAATAGCAAATTGCTTGATCACATCGTTGGGAAGATTCACATAATTCCAGTTGATACCTTCTTCCGTGTTCCGGTAGTTCTCTACTTCGTAATGTTTGAAATATGGCCGCGTTGGGTCGTTCATAATCATTACGTAATCAGATAACTTGATATCACCCAATACTTCGTCCCGGAATTGTTGCGGCGTATAAGTTTTGTATTCCGAAAGATTTCCCTCTTTGTCAGTATATCTCCATCGGAATTGCTCAGGCGGATTTCCCAGGTTCAGCGCCAGCATCCGGTAAACGTCCTTCAGCATTTCCACACGGCGGGTCTCAATTTCAGACTTCGATTTCTTATCGGCGATCATCTGCCTCAGGTCTAAACCGTCTTCCCGCAATTTGGTCACAATGAATTTGACCATCGTTCGCGTATTCTCACTCGAATTGGTCTCGGGCATCACGTCTTTGGGAACCAGACCATACTTGTTAACCAGATTAACAAACGAGTTCCATACGCCGCCATCGTCTACCGGCGATTTAAAATACCAGTTCACTTTCCGGTCAGTAAACGGAAGGTCCGCTGTAGTCACCACATTATTCAGAAAAAGGTTGGCTTTCTCGAAAATATCGTAGAAATAGAGGTAACTCTCCGAGAACTCGAATGAGTCGATGTTGAAATGCTGCATGACCACCGGCCTGAAAATATTCAGCGAAGTAAACATCCAGCAACGTCCTGAACTCTTCTGATTCGTAATGCCCGAAACATCTACCTTATATTTGAAATACTGATCCACCTTCTCCACATTATCGCGGTTCAGCGCCAGCTTATTGATATCATTGTTCGAAAGCGCATTCTCCATGGCCTTCGTGTACGAATCTTCCTTGTACGATTGCCTGATTTCCTTTAGTTGGTCTGCTGTCAGTGCGCCCGATTGAGCCCAGGCTGCATTGGCAACCCACAGCCCTACGAAAGCCAGCAGTGTTAGTTTTTTCATCATATTCAATTATCGTTTTGTTGAAGGGTAAATATAATCATCTAAAAATTTGTGCCCCGAGACATTCATCACGTTCGGAAACATTCACCCGGATTTTGCCCGGAAACTTAATATTTGCGTAATCTTCCACCATCCTGACCGACAGGAACATCTTTACATTTCACACATCCTTAATCCACTTTACACACAAATTAGTTGGCTGCACCGTACTTTTGCCCATTCAAATTTCCATTCATGCTTTTGCGGAATGAGTAGTCAATAAACATGAAAGCATTACAACAACTCGCTTTGCTTTTACTGGTGGCCCTTGCAGCCGATATGCTGACACGCTACCTTCACATCGCGTTTCCAGGAAGCGTGTTGGGCATGATCATCATGCTCATTCTGCTTTCGCTGAAGATTATCAAGCCCGAGCACATTGAGGAAACCTCCGGTTTCCTTCTAACCAATATGGCTTTTTTCTTCATTCCGGCCGGTGTGGGCATCATTAATTCGCTTTCGCTGATTAGTCAATATGGCCTGTTTTTCATTCTCACTATCCTGGTCACCACTTTCCTGGTAATGGGTATTACCGCTTTGGTAATTGATTTAATGGTTAAAACCGAACATCATGATGACACCGTGGCTGAATAATCCTGCATTTGGTATTGCACTCTCTGTTGTATGCTACCAATTCGGGGTGTTTCTGAACAAACGCACCCGGCTGGCTTTTTTTAATCCGCTGCTCATTAGTGTGGTGCTCATTATCATGTTCCTGCTGATGACCGGCACTTCTTATGATGACTTCTCGAAGGGCGGCAACATCATCAACTTTATGCTGGGACCAACTACCGTGGCGCTGGCATTGCCTCTGTACCTTCACTGGAAAGATATCAAACGGTTCATTATTCCGATTCTGATTGGCATTATAGCCGGTTGCCTCGCTTCGCTAACAGGCGTACTTTTACTGGGGAAAATCTTTGGTATTAATAGCCTGTTGATACACTCAATGGCACCAAAATCTATCACAACGCCCATTGGAGTCGCGCTCAGTCAATCGTTGGGTGGAAATCCCTCCATTACCGTAGCGGCCATTATCTTTACAGGAATATTGGGAGCGATAATCGCTCCCTCCGTGATGAGGATTTTTCGCATTAAAAGCAACATAGCCAAAGGAATTGCCATGGGAACGGCGGCTCATGCCGTAGGAACCAGCAAAGCCATTGAAATGGGAAAAACCGAAGGAGCCATGAGCAGCGCTGCCATCGGCCTGTCCGGACTGATTACTGTTATTATTGTTCCCTTTTTGCTTCCGCTGTTCGAGCGCTTTTTCTGACAACTGTCTTGCCGCAAATCATTCATCCGAGCCGGGTGGAGTGCCCGGATTCTCACAGCTCGCCCGCCCGTTTCGGATAAGACACATGAATAGCCACAGGCAGTCCTTGCACGCTGCACGAAGCTCTTGTATTTGTACAGGTAGTTCATGCACGTCGCATCGAACCGCCTCAGTTCCGTGAAGCTAATCTTTCCGCTGCAAAGAAGCCCTTCAATCTCGGGAAGATGTTCATGCACACTGCACGAAGCTCTTGTATTCGTACAGGTAGTTCATGCACGCCGCATCGAACCTCCTCAGTTCCGTGAAGCTAATCTTTCCGCTGCAAAGAAGCCCTTCAATCTCCGGAAGAGGTTCATGCACACTGCACGAAGCTCTTATATTCGTACAGGTAGTTTATGCACACTGCATCGAACCGCCTCAGTTCAGGGAAGCTAATCTTTACGTTGAAAAGAAGAGCCTCAGTCTCCGGAAGAGGTTCATGCACACTGCACGAAGCTCTTATATTCGTACAGGTAGTTTATGCACACTGCATCGAAGCGCCTCAGCTCCGGGAAGCTAATCTTTCCGCTAAAAAGAAGCCCTTCAATCTCCGGAAGATGTTCATGCACACCGCACGAAGCTCTTGTATTCGTACAGGTAGTTCATGCACGCCGCATCGAACCGCCTCAATTCCGTGAAGCTAATCTTTCCGCTGCAAAGAAGCCCTTCGATCTCCGGAAGATGTTCATGCACACTGCACGAAGCTCTTATATTCGTACAGGTAGTTTATGCACACTGCATCGAAGCGCCACAGTTCCGGGAAGCTAATCTTTACGCTGAAAAGAAGAGCCTCAGTCTCCGGAAGTGCATTGTCAGTGCCTACCGGGAATGCGGGCCCTGCTTGGGCATGAATAAAAAAACCCTCCGGCATGGCAGTAGCCGGAGGGTCATATCCCGATAGGAAAATAATCACTTATTTAAATATGGATCACCTCGCCGAAAGCGGCAGCGGCAGCTTCCATGATGGCTTCGCTCATGGTTGGGTGCGGGTGAACCGATTTGATGAGCTCGTGACCGGTAATTTCCAGTTTGCGGGCAACCACCAGTTCGGCAATCATTTCGGTAACGTTGGCACCAATCAGATGGGCGCCCAACAATTCACCGTATTTGGCATCGAAAATCAGTTTCACAAAACCGTCAGCAGCACCAGCCGATTTGGCCTTACCGGATGCCGTGAACGGGAATTTCCCGATCTTCAGTTCATAACCGGCATCCTTTGCGGCTTTTTCCGTCATCCCTACCGAAGCAATTTCGGGCGAAGTATACGTATTGCCCGGAATGTTCCCGTAATCGAGCGGCTGCGGATTCTCTCCGGCAATTTTTTCCACGCAGATAATTCCTTCAGCGGAAGCTACGTGCGCCAGTGCCGGGCCGTGAACGATATCGCCAATGGCGTAAACGCCTTCCACATTGGTGCGGTAATAATCGTCGACTTTAATTTTGCCTTTCTCGGTAACAATGCCCATCTCTTGGAGGCCAATACCTTCGAGGTTAGGTTCGATACCAACAGCGGAAAGAACGATATCGGCTTCGATCTGCTCCTCACCTTTCTTGGTTTTAACGGTCACTTTGCACTTCTTGCCCGAAGTGTCCACCTTCTCAACCGATGAACCAACCATTACGGTCATGCCCATTTTCTTGAACGACCGTCCAAGCTGAGCAGCCACATCTGCATCTTCGTTGGGAACCAGTGTCGGCATGAATTCGACTAGCGTCACTTTTGTGCCGATGGAGGCGTAGAAGTACGCAAACTCACTACCAATGGCGCCTGAGCCA
>ENA-ORXD01000189-ORXD01000189.1-sediment-metagenome-genome-assembly--contig:-NODE-189-length-99487-cov-9.753033_pt1 | contig 99487 bp, 82 predicted proteins | sample MGYA00237862_ERZ511471 | MGnify/ENA metagenome assembly ERZ511471
CGAACACAGCCGTTAAGCCCTTCAGCGCAGAGAATACTTGGTCTTAAGGCCTGGGAAGGTATGTCGTCGCCAGGAAATGCTCCTCGATAGCTCAACGGTAGAGCAACCGGCTGTTAACCGGTAGGTTGTAGGTTCGAATCCTACTCGGGGAGCCATTCTTGTGTTTTGATGCGGGTGTAGCTCAATGGTAGAGCTCCAGCCTTCCAAGCTGGCTACGTGAGTTCGATTCTCATCACCCGCTCCACTTTGCGGGTCATCCAAGCACTGTCTATGACAGTGCTTTTTTACATTTAAAAAAAGCACCTTAGCGAATTCTTGCGTTAGAGACGCATTGAGATTCTTTATGACATCGAATACAATCGATCATTATGTTCATCACGATAAGAAAAGAGCATGGATCCCTACCAAAACGATGACGAAATACAGCAATAATCTGATATACTAAAAATAAATCAATCGATGCGATGCGGAAAGGGATGAAGCAATGAGAGGTGCAGATGTCCTTGTAGAAATGCTGATCAAGCACGGTGTAAATTGTATATTTGGTGTTCCGGGCGATACCAGTATGGCATTTCATGATGCTTTACGATTGCGGGCATCCGAAATACGACATGTCTTATGCAGAGACGAGCGGCACGCCGCATACGCAGCGGATGCTTATGCCCGTGTAACCGGTAAAATCGGTGTAGTCGAAGTGCCAAGCGGCGGCGGTGCATTGTATGTTGTTCCTGGCCTCAGCGAGGCCAATGTCTCGAATATTCCGTTGCTATGCATATCATCAGAGATATCGATGAGCAGCGAAGAGACCCATGCACTGACCGACTGCAATCAAGAGCAATTGTTTGCGGCGGTAACGAAATGGAATGCGAAGGTGAAATCCAGCAAAACCTTGCCGCATTTAGCGCGCAAAGCCATACGTCTCAGCTGCAGCGGCTTTTCAGGTGTGACGGCGCTCACCATGCCGGAAAATGTGTTGCGTGAAGAATATGACGGCAAGCCTGAGGACCTCTACGCAACTCAAAGCGAGTGGGGCTTCACGGTCTATCGCAATGAACCCAATCGTGCCGATGTGGCGGAATTGCAGAAACTTCTGATCTCTGCGGAGAGACCCTTGGTCCTGGCAGGCGGCGGCGTTCATCTATCGAAAGCATACCAGGAGCTTGAAGCTTTTCTTGATCTTTACGCGCTGCCAATGATTTCCTCCGTCGATGGAAAAGGCAGCATCAGTGAACATAGGGAACATGTGCTCGGGACTGTGGGGGCCAATGGCGGCTCGGATGAAGCCAACCAATATGCAGCTCAGGCTGATCTGGTCATCATTTTGGGATGTAAAATGGATAATGTGACCACTTTCGGGAAACGACTGATTCATCCTCAGGCCAAGGTTGTCCAGGTCGATATCTCTGAACAAATATTGGCAAACAATCAGCGCGTTGATTTGCCGATCATGGCGGATATCAAGGCGTTGCTCAAAGCGGCGAATGACTTAAAGGACCCGAGCATGGATTATAAGGCGAAGCACTCGGAATGGAATCAATCCGCCCAACGGAAAATCGATGATAAACGTCATCGGATCCAGGCAGAGCATCAGAGGGAAGCAAGCCGGGTGGTGGTGGCGCGGCTGATTGGCGCGTTGGAAAAATACGCCGACGAAACTACCGTCTTCGCAGGAGACGCCGGCAATCCGACCCCGTATATTGCCTCTTATCTAAGGTGCAAAGCTGCCGGAAAAAATACGATCCTGCCGCGAGGTCATGGGGCGTTAGGCTATGCGCTGCCCGCTGCGGTTGGCGCACAGATCGGCCGACCGGGCAGCCGTGTGATTGCTTTATTTGGCGACGGCAGCTTCGGTATGGCTATGGGAGAGCTGGAAACCGCAAAACGGCTGAAGCTTCCAATTATATTTATCAATTTACAGAATGACTGTTATGGCTGGATCAAAACGATTCAGAGATTATATTATAAACAAAATTACTACGGTGTGGATTTCGGACCGATCGATGCATTAAAGATTGCTGAAGGCTTTGGGATACAGGGTCTCAATGTGTTGCGCAACTCGGAAATCGACGATGCGCTTCAATGGGCTTGGAATCAAACCGACGAACCTGTATTGTTGAATATCGCCATTGAAACGATTGAAGAATTCGTACCGCCGGTTTGTCAGTGGGAGAAGGACATTTTGCTGCCGGACCATGAACGGAAGAAATTGGTTTACTGAATCAAAGAAAGAGAAAAAGAGGGGGAATCCATAAGGATCTCCCCTCTTTTTTCATGAATCGGCGCGATTTGCTCTGTCCCTGTTATGCGGCGGCCGCACAAAAAGAGAGAGAGGGGACGGGGACTTTTTGCGTCGCACACAAAAAGTCCCCGTCCCCTAAAACCTTAAAAATAATCAAAGCAAAGGCCCGATGACGCTGACCATGATTGTGTAAACGATCAGACAGAGGACGCCGTAACGCCAGCTTAGACCAAGGCCGATGGACCAGGATGGGCGGTCTGACAATCCGGATAAGGTTAGGTTGAGCGCCGAAAAAGGCGAAAGAAGATTGGAAAGCAGCCAGGCACTGATGATGGTCCATGCAAAGGTTGGGACGCTTAAGCCGATGGAAGCCGGGATGATGGCCGCCACCATGGCGGTGCCCGTCGCCACCGGATGGATCCCCAATTGGCCGGGAATGATCAAAAGCAGCATCAGCGACAAAATCAACAGCGGCGGATAATGGACGAGAAAGCTGGGAATCAGATGCGGTATTTTTGCACTAACGCCAGACACTTCCAGTGCGGTGGCCAAAAAGCCGGCTGCTGTGAATAAAGTGGTTTCAGTCTGACATTTATAGAGAGATTTGTCATAATAAGACTTAAGCCCGTTTTTATACTCAGGGATCTTTTTTTGAAGCAGCGCCACAGCCAAGGGAAAAGTAAAAGAAACCAAGGGGACGATGGCCAGCAGATTCCAATTGGTGCTGACATTGACGATCAAAGTGATCGAGACGATCAAAATGGCCAGAAACAGCATTATCCAGATCTTGCCCCAATGAACCACAGTATTCTGATCCTTTTCCAAACGGGGAAAGCGGTCGGGTTCCTTCATCATTTTAATTTTAATGCTGATCAGGTTGATGGATACGGAGACAATGGCGAAAAAGATGCCCACCGGTATGATGCGATACCAGGGAATTCCAAGTTCCGTGACCACCAGAAGAACCGATGCCCAGGAAGTACCCCAGAAACCGGAGGTTGAGTAACTGCGGGCCAGCGAAGAGATGAATATATCTTCGGAATTGTAGAGCTTACTGGTTTCAAGAAATAGATTGTACATGATCGCAAAAGCCGCGAAGCCGGTAAGGGCGGCAAAAATATGGGTGGGGATCGCAATCAGAATGTAAAAAGGGATCATGGTATGCATATAGCATTTGGCGACATTTTTCAGCTCAGATTGGTAATCGACATAAGTAAAAGGCATATTGAGCATTGGTGCGCAGACGAAAAGCGCAATCAGAAGGCCGTTTTTGCCCAGACCCTTGATCCAGGCAGAGAGGCCGGCACCGGAATACACCATTAAAGCGGCACCTAAAATAAACAAGCCGATGCATACGCGCTTGTTGACCTTCGGCATGTTGATCATGGACTGAGACAGCACATAGAATAAAATGGCAATTCCTGAATAATAGATGGGTCTGAATGGAAGGAAGTAATAGACCACATTGAGAAATGCATAAAGGAATACGGCCATGCGAATCCAAAAATTTCTATCCATCCCTGCGATCGGCTCCCCTCAGATTATGGAATCGATCCATAATATTTTTATTGTCAATATTGTATCATGGAATGAAGTGCTTATGGATGACCTTTTGCCTAAAATTATGATGGAAAATATTCTGACAAATTAAAATTATCTAAAATAATAGCGGTTGGCTGTTCCGGAAATGAGAATGTTTTATGGTTGCAACTTCAGCTTGTTTATGACTATAATAAGACAACAAAAACAAGGGGAGGAAAGAATCATGACATTAAAGGTAGCAGTAATCGGTGCCGGCCGCATGGGCAGCATCGTCGGCAAACAACTTCCCAATGATGTTGAAAAACTGGTCATCGACACAGATGAAATCAAAGCGAAGGCGCTTGCAGAGGAAATCGGCGGAACCTATGCTTTGACCTTGGATGCGGCCAAAGATGCGGATATCATCGACGTCGTATTGCCGACACCGGCCGTCAATCCGGTCATGAGCCAGTTGGCTGATATTGCGAAAGACGGCGCCATTCTGATGAACATGGCTACCTCTGCGTTTATTGATGAAGCGGTTCGGGCGAAGAACCCTAAAATCCATATCGTCGATACCAAAATCATTGGCCATGCCATGTCCATGAGTCAGGGATCACCTTGTTTTGTCGTTGTGAACACCCAGGACCAAGGGGTTTTCGAAAAAATCCAGTATATCCTGCCCGGCTATAAGAAAGTAGTTAAGGGGAACTCGGATGTTGTCAGCGAGATCAATTCCATCGGTTCCGGTGAAGGAATCCGCGCGGCGGTGAAAGTCCGTAAAATGCTGAAAAAATACAATATCCCCAAAGACTGGGAAGATATCGTCATCTACACCGTATGTGCCGGCACCATGCGCTCGTATGTCGAGAACGATCTGGGCCATTTCGCCAGGGAATTGGCAGACAAGCTGGAAGCCGAAGAGGATTAAAATCAGTTCAACGGACTCAATTCGATCAAAACATGATCCTGCCGCATCGGAAGATGCGGCAGTTTTGTCGTTTAGGGTGGGGTTGCTCCGTCCCCTTTGTGTGGGCACCGCACAAAGGGGGGACGGGGACTTTGTGCGCCGTACGCAAAAAGTCCCCGTCCCCCCAATCGTTTGTCCATGCTATAATAATACTGTTACAATGTTGCTTTTGTATCGCAGGAGAAGAATATGAAAAGAACCAAACAAGCTGCCGGCTTCCATGGAAAAGAAAAGAAGCCGGTCAAGACGGACGCGGCGCGAAAACCCGGAAAATCTGGTGAAGGAAAGTCTGCCCGGGCAGAACGGCCTGTGTTGCCGGGAGCGGCCATAACGGGAACCTATCAGACCGAAGGGGCTTATGGCTTCGTTACACCCGATGACCGCCGCGAGATCGCTCGTGTTATGATATTGCAGGGCAGTGAAGCCGGTGCGAAAAACGGCGATAAAGTCATCATTGAAATGGCGCCTGCCGGCAGTTATAAAAATCTGAAGCGCCGTGGGGAAGTGGATTTTATCGGCAGAGTGGTCGAAAACCTCGGGTCCAGTTCAGATCCGAAGGTCCGGGTCCAGGCGGTGATTCGCCGGCTCGGCTTACGGTACCAGTTCACCTCCGGCCAATTGCAGGCTGCGGATCAGCTGAACCAGCCGGTCACTGAGCAAGCTGCCGCCGGCCGCCCGGATCTGCGTGAGAAGCTGATGGTCACCATAGACGGCGAAGACACGAGGGATATTGACGATGCGGTAAGCCTGGAACGACTGGGTGACGGGAATTGGCGCCTCGGCGTCCATATTGCCGATGTGGCACATTATATCAAGGAAGATTCACTCCTGGACCGAGAAGCCCTCGCCCGCGGGAACAGCGTCTATTTTCCGGACCGGGTGCTGCCCATGCTGCCCGCTGCCCTTTCCAATGGCATTTGTAGTCTGAATGCCGGGGAGAACCGTCTGGCAATGAGCTGCATCATGACCGTCAATGAGCGGGGGAAGGTGGTCAGCTATACCATTGAACCCACGCTGGTACGGATCCATGAAAAATTGAATTACGCCCAGGTTCAGGGATTTTTGAACCGGCAAGGCTGGAGCACCCGGGCGGCCTTAGAGGGCCGCAGCGGGGAGACCCTGCGCAATCAGCCGGAACATATCTATTTCAAGGACCGCAGCATTGAACCGATGCTGCTTGAGATGGCCCGGCTGTGTATGGTGCTGCGAAAAGCGCGGATCAAACGAGGCGCCATCGACTTCGATTTTCCTGAATGCAAAATCAAGCTGGACGAAGCAGGCCATGTGACGGAAATCGGCCGCAAAGACCGGATGCTTTCCGAAATGATCATCGAAGAATTCATGATTCTTGCTAACGAAACGGTGGCAACCCATTACTTCAGGAAGGGGGTCCCATTCTTGTACCGGGTCCACGAAACCCCGCCTTTGGAAGGACTGTCCAAACTAAACACCGCTTTATCTGCCTTTGGACTGCACCTGAAAACCGGCTCGTTGTTCAAAGAACGCCACGGCGCCCATTCCTCCCGGGATCACGCCGATGCACCAGCGAAGGCGCTTCTAAGGCACAAGAAATCGGGGGCGGTCCTGGCTGTGGATGAAGAAGGCGAAACGACGGTCCGATATGCCAGCACCATCGATCCGCATGTCTATCAGGATTTGCTGGAGGAAATCAAGGGCCGGCCGGATCAGGAAACGGTTTCCACGCTTCTTCTGCGTTCCCTGGCCCACGCCCGCTACAGTCCCTTGGACTTGGGCCATTTCGGATTGGCCTCTCCCTATTACAGTCATTTTACATCCCCGATCCGGCGCTATTCCGATTTGGCGATCCATCGGATCATCAAGAGACTGGGAATGGAAGGCGGGATGCCTGATGAAGATAAGCATCGGCTCCAAGCCCGTCTTGAACGTTACGCCGAACAGACCTCCCTGTGCGAGCGGGTGGCGGAAGACGCGGAACGTAAAGTGGATACACTGAAGAAAGCGGAATATATGTCCCATCACCTGGGTGAAGAATTTGAAGGCGTGATCAGCGGTGTAGCCAGTTACGGGCTTTATGTGACGCTGCCCAACACCGTGGAAGGGCTTGCCCATATTTCCACCTTGCAGGACTTTTATGAATTTGATGAAGCCCACCTGCGTCTGGTTGCGATGCGGACGCGAAAAAGCTACAGCATGGGACAGAAAATCAAGGTTCGCCTGGCCAAAGTGGATCTGGATGCCGGTTTTGTCGATTTTCAGCTGATCGAAGCCCAGGCGCCCAAGGCCATGGGCCTTGTGAAAGCCGGCGGCAAGCTGAAGCAGGAAGGCCATGTGAAACATGCCGGCAAGGCCAAACCGGGCAAAAAAACCTCAGGCAGAAGGTACCGGTAAGATGCATTACTCAGACATACGGCCAGCTCGTTTTCTGGACCGCCCCAACCGATTTATCGCCCATTGCCAGATGAACGGGGAAATCGTCACCGCTCATGTCAAAAATACAGGACGATGCCGGGAGCTCTTGATTCCGGGGGCCCCGGTGTACCTCTCCTTTTCACAGAACCTGAATCGGCGCACACCCTGTGACTTGATCGCGGTCCAAAAGGGAGACCGCCTGGTCAACATGGATTCTCAAGCTCCCAACCAGGTTTTTGCGGAAGGTCTTCAGACCGGAAGGATCCAGCTGCCGGGACAGACGGGCCCTGTATCCTCGATCCAGCGGGAAACGCGTTACGGTGCTTCCCGTCTCGATTTTTTGGTATCTGCGGAGGACAAAGAAAAAAAGCCTTGGCAGGCTTTTATTGAAGTGAAGGGGGTCACGCTTGAAGAGGATGGCGCGGTGCTCTTTCCGGATGCGCCTACAGAGCGCGGTATCAAGCACTTGAAGGAGCTTATGAAGGCAAAGGCCGAGGGGTATGGGGCCTTCGTGGCCTTTGTGGTCCAAATGAAGGATGTCTCCTATTTTATGCCGAATGCTTTGAGGCATGCGGCCTTTGCCCAGATCTTGCGGGAGGCCTCGGCGGCAGGCGTCGGGATTTTAGCCTATGATTGCCGGGTCACGCCGGACAGCATTGAAATCGAAAAACCGGTCGCCATCAGGCTCTCGGTCAATGACGCATAAAAGCCGGTTGGATTTTTACAACAAGGGACTCGCGAGGCTGATCAGCAGGCTGAAGAGTGCAACGCATATTAAACCGAACCTTCCATTCATGCCCAGGGAAATCGACCAGGAGGTTTTTCCGGTCAACCCGCTGGTAATGAGCGAAGTGGCAGAAAAGGGCGAGAGAACGATGGTCAGGAGCCAGCCGACGATGATGGTTACGGCAAAGGTCATGGTACCCAGCCCGATGGAAGCAGGGACAATGGCGGACACCAAGGCGGTCCCGGTGACCACGGGGTGCACGCCGATCAGGGACGGAATGATCATGAGGCCCATGATGAAAGCAATGAGCAGTGCCGGATAATGGGATAGCCAATCAGGAATCAAGCCAGGCAATTTCTGACCAACGCCGGAGAGCTCAAGGGCTTTGCCAAGAAAACCGGCGGCTGCAAACAAGGTCACTTCGTTCTGTACTTTAAGCAAGGAATGCCGATAATATCGGCCCATCCCCTCCCGATAGGCTGGCAAATGCTTTTGGAAGACGGCACAAAGGAGCGGGAAGATCATGGAGACCAACGGAATGATGATCATCAGGTTCCAGGGCGTCACCACACTGGCAAGGATGATCATGGCAATCAGGAGGCCGGCCAGGGTTAACATTGTATAGACTTTTTTCCAATGGACCTGGACACCCTCTTCAGGCTTCAAACGTGGATAACGGCTGGGGTCTTTTTTAATTTTAAAGGCAATGGAAGCCATATCCAGTAGGAAGTAAATCAAGGTGCCCGCCAGTCCGATGGGAATGAGGTAAAGCCATTCAATGTCCAGCTGGGAGGTTACCACGAGAACCGATGCCCAGGCGGGCGACCAGAAGCCGGCGGAGCAGTAACTGCGGGTCAAGGTCATCAAAAAGATGTCTTCAGCCTGGTAAAGGCGGGCATTGGGAAGCAACAGTTCATAGATGATAACCGCCGCCCCGATGCTGATCAGAACGCCCAGAACATGGGTGCTGAAGAAGACCAGCACGCAGAAAGACAGCAGATTTTGCATGCGGGTTTGGGCGACGGCTTTTAATTCTCCTTGATAATCTTCATAGAAAAACGGCATGGACATCATGGGAACACAGATGAATAAAGTGACCAGATTGGCATTTTTCATGATTGCACTGGTCCAGGACAAGAGACTGGCGTCACTCCAGAAGAGCAGGCCTGCCCCCAGGAGGATCAATCCGGAAACCACGCGGCGATTCACTTTGGGGATGCGCAGGATCGACTGGGACATAATATAAAGCAGCAAAGCACTGCCGATATAGTTTAAGGCCGGGATATGAAGAAAATAATTGCACAGATATAAAATAGCAAAGGAAGCAATGATGATTCTCAGGATTTGGCTGTTGATGCTTGAGCTGGCTAGGTTCATGGGGAACATCTCCTTTGGGTTTCGAGTTTTTGACCGGATTCAAGGGGCGAAAATTATTACAATGCCAATATTATAACATAGCCCCCAGGCTATAGGAGGCCTTGAGAAAAATTATCACGCCCGATAAATGTAAATAATTATATAAAATTATTAAAAATTGTAACGCGGCTCAATAAAAACATCGGCTCAAGATTGTTCTCGTGCAGTCGAATAAAAAGGTATGGTATAATCCCGATAAAAGCACTGGCTGATGAATTTTTTGAGAAGGAAGTTCGCTGTGAGAGAAATTATTGGTCCCGCCTTAACCTTTGCGGAGGAATTCAATAAAAATTATTTCGAAGCGATGGATGTTGCGTCTGTTCTTGAGAAGCTGGATCCCGAAATCGTTTGGATCGACGCGGAATTGCCGGAGATCCTCAGGGGTTTGGCGGCGGTCCGCAGCGCTTTGGAAGCCCGGAAGGAGGCGTTCAGGGTTCCTTTTTCCCTTGCCAGCCAGAAGAGCGAGGCCCTCCTGCTTTCTCAGGAGACGGTCTTGGTCTGGGGCGGCCTGCAGCTCCGGCAGAGGCTGACTGCTGCAGAACCGGAAGATCGATCGGTGCGTTATTCCTATGGGATTTGCCGAAGCGGCGAAGGATTTCGCATCCGTCATCTGCATCTTTCAAGTCCATCCCGGCGGCTGGCTTCACTGGAGCCGGAAAATACAAAAGACTCGGTAAATGAGGCCCGTTTCCGAATCGCACTGGAAGCATCCAACGATTTGGTATTCGAGTGGGATCTGGACCGGGACCGGATATCCGTGGAAAGAGAGCCCTTGGGCCGGCTGCTCCAAATTCATCTTGATGAAAAACAAGCGTTGGACCCGCTGCCGGAAATCATGAAAATGATCCATCCGGAGGATGTGGCGGAGGTCCAGGATATGCTCCGGGCGGATCTCCTCATAAGAAAATCACCGGAGGAGATCAAAGCCTTGACCAAGGATTTTCGCATCCAAGGCGGACGAAGCCATCCGATCTGGGTCCGGGGAACCCTGATCCCGATTCAGAACCGGAGCGGCCTGGTGACGCGCGCCATCGGCATTCTTAAAGATGTGGACAAGAATAAACGCCTGGCGATGGAGATGCAGCGCAAATCCCAGCAAGACGCTGTGACGGGGATCTTCAATCGCGGCTATACGGAATATGCCGTCAATCAATACTTTTTCGAAGCTGGAAAGGCTGCCAACGCAGCCCTGATGATGATCGATGTGGACGACTTCAAACAGGTCAACGATACCTACGGCCATCTTTACGGCGACCGTGTCCTGCGGGAAATCACCAGGAAGATGGCGGATCTTTTCAAGAGTCCCAACATCCTGGGGAGGATCGGCGGCGATGAGTTTGTGGTTTTTGTTGAAAATCCTCTTTCCCTGGAGTGGATCGAGGATAAAGCCTGGATCCTGATCGAGAAATTCGCGGAGGCCTTTGCGGGCCATAATTCGCAGATCAAGACCTCCTGCAGCATCGGGATCTCCTTCGCCCCTCTCCATGGCAGCGATTTTCAATCGCTTCTGGACAAGGCGGACACGGCGATGTATCAAGCGAAACGCAATGGCAAAAACTGCTATTGCATTTGGAATGAGCAGCAGACCGATTGAAAAGCCCTAATGGATCCGGGTGCCTGTCCGTCCCGCAATGCCATCCTTTGCTTTTTCCAGAAGCGTGATCAGCGCGGCGCGGCTTTCTTTGGAGGCGGCAAATTCCAAGGCCGCCTGGACCTTGGGCGCCATGGAGCCCGGCGCGAAATGGCCCTCGGCAAGATACGCCCTGGCTTGCTGAACGGTAATGTCCGAGAGCCAGGTTTGGTTGGGCTTGCCAAAATTTAAGGCGATTTTTTCAACCGCGGTCAACAGGATCAGCTCATCGGCATCCACCCGCTCTGCCATGAGGGCGCTGGCGAAATCTTTATCAATGACGGCGCCGACGCCTTTGAGATGATTGCCTTGGCGTATCACAGGGATCCCGCCGCCACCGGCGGCGATGACCACCTGGCCGTCGGCCAGCAAGGCTTTGACCGTTTCAATTTCAACAATATCCACAGGACGGGGGGACGCCACCACGCGGCGGTATCCTCGTCCTGCGTCTTCAACGACAGAGTCGCCCTTGCCGATCAGGGCTTGGGCTTCCTGGCGGGTCATGAATCGGCCGATAGGCTTGGTGGGTTTTTGGAAGGCGGGATCCTCCGGATCCACGCAAACCTGGGTGATCAGGGTGGCAACCGGCTTGGGAATCCCCCGGTCCAGGAGCTCTTCCCGCAGGGCATTCTGCAGATCATAGCCGATATAGCCCTGGCTCATGGCGACGCAGACGGACAGCGGCGCCATGACGTGCTGTCCGGGATCCAATTGATTCAGCGCGCTCATGGCCAGGTGGATCATACCCACCTGGGGCCCGTTGCCATGGCAAACCGCCACTTGATGGCCTTCCTCGATCAGATCCGCGATGGCTTTGGCCGTGCATTTGACGGCGGCCATCTGTTCCGGCAGGGTATTGCCCAGAGCATTGCCGCCCAAGGCAACGACGATTTTTTTCGGCATATCGGCCTCCCTCTGGATCAGAGTACCATGCGCTTATCGGGAACGGGGGATCGCTGCTGAAGCCAGAGCGGCCAGCTGAGCCCGGGGATCTCTGACCTTGCTCAATAGAATCATGGCGGCGATGATATAGGGTTTGTAACCGGCTTCTTTGTATAATTCGGTTCTGTAACGGTCGAACACCGTGGCGGCGACTTCGCCCCGGTTGCAGCTGACGCCGCTGATGTCGGCGGGCAGGCAGTGCAGATAGAGGGCCTTGCCTTTGCAGGTGCGGGCCATCATGGCCTCGGTGCATTCCCAGTCTTTATGGAGGGCGTTTTGGGTCAGGAGCTCTTTTTCCAGGCGCTCGATGCCGTTAAAGTCTCCCCGTCCATAAAGCGCTGTTCTTTTTTCCATGGCGGTAAAAGGAGCCCAGCTTTTGGGGTAAACGATATCCGCATCTTGAAATGCCTCGGCCATGCGGCTTGTCTTCCGGAAGGAGCCTCCGGAGGCGGCTGCATTTTTTTTGGCCAGTTTTTCCACGGAGGACATGATTTCATAGCCCTCCGGATGGGCCAGGGTCACATGCATCCCCAGACGGGTCATCAGACCCACTACGCCTTGAGGCACCGACAAGGGTTTGCCGTAGGAAGGGGAGTATGCCCAGGACATGGTCACCTTTTTGCCCTTCAGATGCTCGATGCCGCCAAAATAATGGATCAGATGCAAGGTGTCCGCCATAACCTGGGTGGGGTGGTCGATGTCGCACTGCAGATTCACCAGAACGGGACGCTGCTGGAGGACGCCGCTCTCCTTGCCTTCCTGGACGGCGGCGGCAACTTCGCGCATATAGGCGTTGCCTTTGCCGATGTACATATCATCCCGGATGCCGATCACATCCGCCATAAAGGAAATCATGGTGGCGGTTTCCCGGACGGTCTCGCCATGGGTGATCTGGGATTTCCCTTCCTCCAGGTCCTGGACGGCCAGACCCAGGAGGTTGCAGGCCGAAGCGTAACTGAAGCGGGTTCGGGTGGATTTGTCCCGGAACAGGGATATTCCGAGACCGCTGTCAAATATCCTGGAGGAGACATTGTTTTCCCGCAGCAGGCGCAGGGCATCGGCCACGATGAAAACCGCTTCCAGCTCATCCATGGACTTTTCCCAGGTCAGAAGGAAGTCCGTTTCATACATCGATTGAAAATCCAGACCATCGAGTTTTTCCAGCAAGGGGCTCAGCAGATCCATTCTCATCTCCTCCTTGATCATGATTGGGTATATATTGAAGGAAGTGCCGCATAGACGGCTGCGCAGCGCACCAGATCTTCCTTCCAGGTTTTTTCATTGGGGGCGTGGGCTTGTTCTTCCTTTCCGGGACCGAAGCCGATGCAGGGGATCCCGAAGCGTCCCATGATGGCGACGCCGTTGGTGGAAAAGGTCCATTTATCCACCTTTGGGGTGCCAAACATGCCGGAATAGGCGGTCACCATGGCTTGGGTCACCGGATGGTCTTCCGGGATGACCCAGGTGGGGAAGAAGCATTCCGTGGGGTAGACCCGACCGGTCCAGCTGGGGCGTTCATAGGTATAGAGGGTCACGGCGGCTCCATATTGACGGACCGATGGCAGGGCCTTGATTTCCTCCAGAGCCATTTCCCAGGTTTCTCCGGCGGTCAGGCGGCGATCGATGGAAATAGCAGACATGTCGGCCACGGCACAGCGGGAGGGGGAATTGTAGAAAATCTCTGAAACGGCCAGGGTGCCTTTGCCCAGAAAAGGATCTGTATGGAGACGGTCGTTGAGGCCTTTGACCTCCTGGAGGATATCGGCCATCTTGTAGATGGCGTTGTCTCCCCGTTCCGGAGCCGAGCCATGGCAGGAGATGCCTTTCACTTCCACCCGGATCTCCATGCGGCCCCGCTGGCCGCGATAGATGTTGCCGTTGGTGGGTTCGGTGATGACTACGAATTCCGGGCGGATCTGGCCTTCGTTGATGATGTATTGCCAGCATAAGCCGTCGCAATCCTCTTCCTGGACGGTCCCGGTGACCAGCACGGTGAAACGGTCGTTAAGCAGGCCAAGGTCTTTCATGATCCGCGCGCCATAGACGGCGGACACGATGCCGCCCAACTGGTCCGAGGTGCCGCGGCCGCCGATTTCTTCGGCCGTTTCATAACCGGTATATGGATCGAAAGTCCAGTTGCTCAGTTCTCCCAGGCCCACCGTGTCCACATGGCCGTCGAAGGCGATCAGGGTGGGGCCGCTGCCCATATACCCCAGGATATTGCCCATGCCGTCGATTTCGATCCGGTCGAAGCCTGCGGTTTTCATTTCAGCCTCGATGCGGCGGATATGGTCTTCCTCTCCGGTGCTTTCCCCGGGAATTGCCACCAGGTCCCGCAGAAAACGGGTCATTTGGGGCTCATAGGCGGCGGCTGCTGCTTTGATGACGTCAAAGTTCATCCTTTTGCCTCCTTGCTTTTTCATATAGGACAGCCCTTGCGGCGGGGCTATGGGGGCCGCTGCACCGGGCGGATTATGGCTTAAATATAGCACATGGGGCCAGAAAAACAAGCGATGGACCAACAAATGGCCTGATGGCTAAAAGATTTTCGTATGGGTTGTAATTTTGGCAGGAGCTTGGTATTCTGAGGGCGGAAGGGATTTTTTGAAAAATTGCGAATTATTATTCAATAATGGTCAGTCAATGGAATCTGTTTGAATAAAGGGGGCGTCCGAATGAAAAAGCTGATCGGCAACGGGAGCCTGATTACCCGGGATCCGAAGAATCCCTGGATCCAGGATGGCTGTGTTTGCATCGAGGACCAGATGATCGTCGACGTCGGAGAGCGTCGAGCCTTGCTGGCGAAATACCCCGATGCTCAATGGTTGGATGCACGGGGCGGTGTGGTCATGCCCGGCTTCATCAATACCCATCACCATATTTACAGCGCCCTTGCCCGGGGGATGTCCATTAAGGACCATCACCCGAAAAATTTTGGAGATATATTGGAAGGCATGTGGTGGCGTCTGGACCGGCTTCTGACCCTTGAAGACTGCCGCTGCAGTGCCTATGCCACCTATCTGAGCTGCCTGCGAAACGGCGTGACCACCGTTTTTGACCATCACGCCAGCTATGGGGCCACCGAAGGCAGCCTCTTCGAAATCAGCGCGGCAGCCCATGAATTGGGCATCCGGACCTGTTTATGCTACGAGGTTTCTGACCGGAATGGTCCGGAGGCGATGCGTCAGGCGGTGCGGGAAAACGAAGCCTTCATCAAAGCCGCCGCGGCGGATCCCTCAGGAATGCAGAGAGGAATGATGGGGCTCCATGCATCCTTCACTTTATCCGATGCGACGCTGGACGACTGCGCCGCCCGCACGCCGGCGGGTGCCGGTTTCCATATCCATGTTGCGGAAGGGCTGGAAGATGTTTATGATTCCCTGAAAAAATACAATAAACGCATCGTCAACCGGCTTTTCGACCGGAAGATCCTGGGCCCCAAAACCCTGGCGATCCATTGTATCCACATCGATCCGCAGGAAATCCGGATCCTGAAGGACACGGACACCATGGTGGTCCATAATCCGGAATCCAATATGGGCAACGCGGTGGGCTGTGAACCAATGCCTGCCTTGATGGAGAAAGGGATCTTGCTGGGGCTGGGCACCGATGGCTACACCAGCGATATGCTGGAGTCCTACAAAGTAGCCAATCTGATCCATAAGCACCATCTGGGGGATCCCAATGCCGCCTGGGGAGAAGTGCCCCGGATGCTCTTTGAAAACAACGCGGCGATTGCCAACCGGTTTTTCGAAAGACCCCTTGGCAAGCTGAAAGCAGGCTGCAGCGCCGATGTGATCGTCTGCGATTATGATCCTCTGACCCCGATGGACGGCAGCAACTGCAATTCCCATATCCTTTTCGGAATGAGCGGAGGGTGTGTCAACACCGTTATCATCGACGGCAAGATCCGTATGCAGGACCGTCAGATCCCGGAGGCGGATGAGGCGGAAATCATGGCCAAGTGCCGGGAGCAGGCCCGTTCCCTGTGGCGCCGGATCAATGGATAAGCTCGCTAATGAGATAAAAACGCAGCATTCAGGGAGGTGTTGAGATGAACGATCGCATGGTTCCCTTATCCTTCAGTCAGCTGATGGACTGGATTCTAACCGAAAAAGCTCTGCGGGACTCGGTTTTTGGAGTATCACGCCCCTATTGCGCCCAAGGCGTCAAGGGCTTGATGCTGGACGGGAGAAGTCTGGAGATCCCGGTGGGTCCTGCAGCCGGGCCCCACACCCAGCTGGCTCAGAACATCGCGGCAGCTTATTATGCCGGCGGCCGGTTTTTTGAGCTGAAAACCGTCCAGACCCTGGACGGCGAGGATTTGCCGGTTTCCAAACCCTGTATCTATGCACCCGACGAGGCCTACAACGTGGAATGGTCGACGGAGCTTCGCGTCCCGGAGGCCTTCCGGGAATATGTCCATGCATGGTATGCCTTGAAGCTGATGGCGAAGGAATTCGAATTGGGAGATCCCTGCGGTTTTCAGTTCAATATGAGTGTCGGCTATGACTACGAGGGCATCCGTTCCGAAAAAATCGACCAGTTTATTGAAGGCCTGAAGGATGCTTCCGGAACGGAGGTCTGGCGGGCGTGCCGCGAATACGCCCTGATGCATCTGCACCGTTTCAAACGGGTGGATGCAGCTTTCATCAATCGAATATCGCCGAATATTTGCCGGTCGATCACCCTTTCCACCCTCCATGGCTGCCCTCCCAAGGAAATCGAACGGATCGCGGCCTATCTGATCGAGGAAAAGGGTTTGAATACCTATGTGAAATGCAACCCGACCCTGCTGGGCTTTGAATTTGCCCGGAGCACCCTGGACCGGCTGGGATTTGATGAGGTCCGGTTTGACGACCATCATTTTCTGGATGATCTGCAATACAAGGATGCGGTGCCTATGTTCCGCAGGCTTCAGACGCTGGCAGAACAAAAGGGGCTTGCCTTCGGCTTGAAGCTGATTAATACGCTGCCAGTGGACATCACCCGGCAGGAGTTGCCCGGGAAAGAAATGTACATGTCCGGACGGGCCCTGTTTCCTCTGACCCTCGCCCTTGCCCGCCGGCTGACGGTGGATTTTGAAGGCCAGCTGCGGATCTCCTTTTGCGGCGGTGCTGATGCGCTGAATGCGGAAAAGCTGTTTTATGCCGGGATATGGCCCATCACCATGGCCACCCATCTGCTGAAGCCGGGTGGATATCAGCGGCTGGAGCAAATCGCCCAACGGCTGTCGTCGGCAGCCTATCCTGAGTTTGAGGGCATCGATGGGGAGGCTTTGGCGGTGCTGGAACGGCAGGTTCTTGATGACCCTCATTATAGAAAAGCCATCAAGCCGGCACCCCGCTGGCATTCAGAGAAAAAGGTACCGCTGCTGGATTGTTTCTCTGCGCCCTGCGAAGGGGGCTGTCCGATCCATCAGGACATCCCCGCCTATGTAGGCCTTGTGGGAGAAGGACGTTTTCTGGAAGCCTTGGAGGTGATCACCCGAAGGAACCCGCTGCCCTTTATGACCGGAATCCTTTGCGGGCATCGCTGCAGAGAAAAATGCACACGCAATTTCTACGATGAGCCGGTGAAGATCCGGGAGGCGAAGCTGCTGGCAGCGACCCAGGCCATGGAAGCACTGCTGCAAAGTATTGAGGTGAAGCAGCTTGAGGGGCCTGAAGAACGGATCAAGGCGGCGGTGGTGGGCGGCGGTCCGGCGGGACTGGCCGCGGCATATTTTTTGAGCCGGGATGGATTTGACGTGACCCTTTTTGAGAAAACCCCTACCCTGGGGGGGCTGGCCAGCCAGCTGATCCCGGATTTCCGCATCACGGCGGAATCGGTGGAACAGGATGTAAGGCTGGTGAGGGCCATGGGTGTCCGTATCGAGCTTGGCAGGGAGATCCGATCTTTGGACGAACTGGAGAATCAGGGTTTCAAATATTGTGTGCTGGCGGTGGGCGCGGGCGTGCCGGGCCAGCTGCCTTTGGAAAAAGGCTCCGACCTGCCGGTAACCGTGTTCCTGAGGCATTTCAAACATGACGCGAAGAGCCTGCATCTGGGCAAATATGTGGTGGTTGCCGGCGGCGGCAACACGGCCATGGATGCTGCCCGCGCCGCGAAACGGGTGCCCGGCGTGGAGCGGGTCACCCTGGTGTATCGCCGCACCCGTCGCTATATGCCGGCAGAGGAGGAAGAATTGCGGATGGCCTTGGCGGACGGTGTGGAATTCTTGGAACTTCTGACACCTGTGTCCCTTGAGGACGGCATGCTGGAATGCTGCCGGGTGATTCTAGGCGAAGCGGGCACGGATGGGCGGCGCTGCCCGGTGCTGACGCAAGAGCGGGTCCGGATCCCGGCCGATACACTGATCCGTGCGGTGGGAGAAAAAGCGGACGCCGGCTTCTACCGCCGGATGGGGATATCATTGGATGATTCCGGCTATCCGGTCACAGGACCGCAGGGCCGTACCAATTTACCCCATGTCTTTGTGGCTGGGGATGGCCGGAGGGGACCGGCCTCCATCGTGGATGCCATTGCGGATGCCGCGGCGGCTGCCGGGGCCATCGCGGCGTCGGACAGGGAAGAGGTCGTGGAGCAGACGGCCGGGACAAGGCTCACAGCCGGTTTCTCGGAGGATCTGGCCCATTATCATCATTCGGAAGAAGTGATCCGCAAGAAGAAGGCCGTCCAGCGGCTCAGCGGGGAGGCGGCTGTGGAAAGCGAGCGCTGTCTGGAATGCGGGGCGGTTTGCGAACATTGCGTCGAGGTGTGTCCCAATCGGGCCAATGTGGCCATTGAAGTTCCCGGGCGGTCCATGCGGCAGATCCTGCATGTGGACCGCTTGTGCAATAGCTGCGGCAACTGTGCGACCTTTTGTCCCTACGACAGTGCGCCTTACCAGGAAAAATTAGCGCTTTATGATACGCCGGAGGCATTGGCTGCCGGCAAAAACCCCGGATTTTGCTTGCTTGACTTGAAATCGAAACGTTTGGCGTTCCGTCTGGACGGACAAACCATCGAAGGCAGCCTTGCGGACCCAGGGTGTCCGTTTCCGGAAGACTTCGCTGTTTTTGCGGATGCGGTCATCACGAATTACAGTTACTTATTTTGATTCAGGATGATATGGCGTACCGTCGGGACCGGATCGATCGAAAGCGGAGGCAGAAGCTATGGATACATTGATCAAAGATGGGCTCCTTGTAACGCCGCAAGGCAGTTTTCCGGCCGATTTGAGGCTTTCCGGGGGCGTGATCACCGCCGTGGGCCCGGAGCTTCCCATCGAGGGTGCGAAGGTAATTTCGGCGGCGGGATGCTTGATTTTTCCGGGATTTATCGATCCGCACACTCATTTTGATCTGGACAACGGCGTCACCAGGACGGCCGACGATTTTGACTCCGGCACCCAAGCCGCGCTGCTGGGGGGGACCACCACCATCCTGGATTTTGCCACCCAGAACCGGGGTGAGAATCTTGAGGAAGCCTTGGCCCATTGGCACCGGAAAGCCGCCGGGCACAGTTCCTGCGATTATGGTTTTCATATGGCCATTACCGATTGGAATCCGCTGATCGCCCGAGAGCTGGCCATGATGGCGGCCGGCGGCGTCACGTCCTTCAAGCTGTATATGGCTTACGACAGCCTAAGGGTCAACGACGGGCTGCTTTATACGATTTTTAAGAAGATCCGCGAGCTCGGCGGGATCGCCGGTGTCCATTGCGAAAATGGCGACCTGGTCAATGCCATGATCGCCGAGCAGAAAGCCATCGGCAACCGGGGGCCGGAAGGGCATCCTCTTTCCAGACCGCCGGAAGTGGAGGCTGAGGCGGTGGGGCGATGTCTTCACATCGCGGGGCTGGCTGGGGCAGCGGTGAACATCGTTCATTTAAGCACGGCGGCAGGCATGATGGAGATCATGCATGCCAGGGCCCGGGGGCAGGAGGTCTATGTGGAGACCTGTCCCCAATACCTGCTGCTGGACGATAGCCGTTATGGTCTGCCGGATTTTGAGGGGGCAAAATACGTGATGTCGCCGCCGCTGCGGAAGCTGAAGGACCAGGAAATGCTATGGCAGGCCATGGCGGCGGGGGCCATCAACACCATCGGCACGGACCATTGCAGTTTCAATTTCAAAGGACAGAAGGAATTAGGACGGCAGGATTTCAGCAGGATCCCCAACGGGATTCCAGGCGTCCAGCATCGTCCGGCGCTGATGTACACCTATGGCGTGGGGACGGGAAGGATCACCCAGGAACAGATGGCGGCGCTTCTTTCGGAAAATGCCGCCAGGCAATACGGAATGTATCCGCAAAAAGGTGCCTTGCTGCCAGGCAGCGACGCCGATGTGGTGATCTGGGATCCGGAGGCTTTCGGAGTGATCACGGCAGCGGAACAAATCCAACGTGTGGATTATACGCCTTATGAAGGCTTTGCAGTGCGCGGCGCTGCCCGGGATGTTTTTCTTCGGGGACGGCACGCGGTGCAGCAGGGAAGATTGATCGAGACCGGGTTGGGGCGGTACGTCCATCGAAAAACAAGGGCAGAAAGAAGCTGCTGAAACCCTTGGTTTGAGAGGAAAAGCGGCAGTTGCTCTGTCCCCTTTTTGCGGGCGCCGCAGAGAAAAGCAGCGGGGGGACGGGGACTTTTTGCGAGCGACGCAAAAAGTCCCCGTCCCCCAAAAAGGAGGAATAACCATGGTCCAGCTGTTTGTGAACGGGCAAAAGGTATCGGCGCCGGAGGGACAAACCCTATTGACGTTTTTAAGGGAAACCCTTAGCCTGACATCGGTCAAAAACGGGTGTTCCCAAGGGGTTTGCGGCGCCTGCATGGTGCTGGTGGAGGGGCAGGCCATAAAAGCCTGCGTTTTGCGGACGGAACGACTGGAAGGAAAGCACGTCGTGACGGCGGAAGGCCTGTCCGATCTGGAGAAGGCCGTGTTTTCCTATGCCTTTTCTGAAGCCGGCGCCGTGCAGTGCGGTTTTTGCACACCCGGCATGGTCATCAGCGCCAAAGCCCTTCTGGACCGCAAGCCCGACCCGGAAGAACATGAAATAAGGGAAGCCATCAAAAATAACATCTGCCGCTGCACCGGTTACAAAAAAATTATTGAAGCCATACGAATCGCAGCGTCCATGCTGCGTGACAAGGCCTGGCCGCCTGAAGCCGATCCTTGCAGAGGCTTGACCGGCGAAAGGATCCCCCGGCTTGATGCGGCTGCTAAAGTTTTAGGGACGGCGGATTATGCGGATGACCTTGCCTTTGAAGGCATGCTTTTCGGCGGTGCGGTGCGCAGCATGACCTATCCGCGGGCTCGGGTCAAAGGGATCGATCTGGAGGCTGTCAGAGCCCTGCCCGGCGTCCAAGCCGCCCTGACCGCGGCGGATATTCCCGGACAGCAGAAAATCGGCCATCTGAAAAAAGACTGGGATGTGCTCATTCCGGTTGGCGGCATCACCCACTGCCTTGGGGACCCTGTGGCCTTGGTGGCAGCCGAAAGCCGGGAAATCCTTGAGAGCGCCTTGCGGCTGGCTGTCGTTGAATACGAGCCGCTGCCGGCTGTGGAGACCCCTGCCCAGGCGCTGGCTCCTGGCGCCCCCCCGCTCCACGAGGAAGGAAACATCCTTACAGAGGTGCGGCTGGTACGGGGGCATGCGGCGGAGAAGATCAGAAATTCAAAATATGTGGTCACTGAGCATTACAGCACACCGTTCACCGACCATGCTTTTCTGGAACCCGAAACCTCCGTTGCTCTGCCAGACCCGGAAATCCAGGATGGAATCAGGATCTATTCGGCAGACCAGGGGGTCTATCAAACCCGCAAAGAATGCGCTGAAATGCTGGGCGTGCCTCCTGAAAAGGTGCGGGTGGTCAGCAAGATGGTGGGCGGCGGCTTTGGCGGCAAAGAGGATATGAGCGTGCAGCATCATGCAGCCTTGCTGGCTTACCATACACGCCGTCCGGTGAAAGTTTCCTTTTCCCGGGACGAAAGCCTCCTGATCCACCCCAAACGGCATGCCATGGAAATGGATTTCACCACCGCCTGCGACGAAAATGGCTATCTGACGGCCATTCAAGCGGTTTTGATCGCCGACACCGGCGCCTATGCTTCCTTGGGCGGTCCGGTTCTGCAGCGGGCCTGTACCCACGCTGCCGGCCCTTATAATTACCAGGATGTGGATATCTATGGTGCGGCGGTTTACACCAACAATCCGCCAGCCGGCGCTTTCCGGGGATTCGGCGTGACGCAAAGCTGTTTTGCCATGGAATGCAACCTGAACCGCCTGGCGTCCATGGTCGGGATCACGCCCTGGGAGATCCGCTACCGAAATGCCATCCGGCCGGGACAGGTGCTGCCCAATGGACAGATCGCCGATGAAACGACAGCTTTGGCGGAAACCCTGGAGGCCGTGAAAGAGGCTTTTGATCGGAATCCGAACGCAGGGATTGCCTGTGCCATGAAGAACAGCGGGCTTGGCGTCGGCGTGCCGGATACCGGACGCTGCCGGCTGCGGGTTCAGGATGGCAAGGTCCATATCTATTCCAGCGCCTCCTGCATGGGGCAGGGCGTGGGAACAGTTCTTGCCCAAATCGTCTGCCAAGCCGCGGGGGTGGCCTTGAAATGGGTCGTCCATGAAGCCCCGGACACCTATCTGGCGCCGGATGCCGGCAATTCCACCGCCTCCCGGCAGACTCTGTTTACCGGTGAAGCGACGCGGCGGGCCGCGGCCGCATTAAGGGAAGCTTTGGGAAACGTGCTCGGTATCAAAGCAGGAGAGGGGGACGGCGCTTCTCTGAAGGACGAACAGGCCGCGACCGGGCTGTTCATGCTCGATGGCAAGTCGTTTTTTGGCGAATACACCGGGGTGACAGATCCAATGGGGTCCGATAAACTCAATCCTGTCAGCCACATTGCGTACAGCTATGCCACCCATCTGGTCGAACTGGATGAAAACGGACGGCTGAAAAAGGTTCTGGCGGCCCATGATGTGGGACGGGCCATCAATCCGAAGAATGTGGAGGCTCAGATCGACGGCGGTGTGGCCATGAGCCTGGGCTATGCCCTCACCGAGGATTTTCCTCTGGAGCATTGCCGCCCTATGGCAAAATTCGGTCAGTTGGGCTTGCTCCGATCGGTGGACGTGCCGGAAATCGAGACGCGGCTGGTAAGCCGGAGCCAAGGCGAGCTGGCTTTCGGCGCCAAAGGGATCGGCGAGATCAGCGCCATTCCCACCGCCCCGGCGGTACAGCTGGCGTATTTCAACCGGGATGGCCGATTCCGGACCCGATTGCCCTTGGAAGACACGTTCTACAAAAAAAGAAAAAACCCCATTGAATCGATATGATATATGGTAATATAAATAATTAGGAAGCAATAAAGAAAGGGGGGTCAACCATCCATGAAATCAGCGGTTGTTTATTATTCCTGGACTGGCAAAACCGAAGCGGCGGCCAAAATCTTGCAGGAGCTGACCGGCAGTGACCTGGTCAAGCTGGAGGAAGCCAAGCCCCGAAAATCCTCAAAGCCGGCCTTTTTGGGAGCTTGTTTTTCCGCGTTGATAGGAGGAAAAAGCAGACTGAAGCCGCTTTCGGCAGACTTGAAGGCCTACGACACGATTTTTTTGGGCACGCCGGTTTGGGCGGGGCACAGCGTTCCGGCCATCAATGCATGGATCAGCGATTCAGAGCTAAAAGGCAAAAAAATTTATCTGTTCGTGACCCAAGGAGACAAGAAGGTTCCTCAGGCCGTCTATGATTCATTGAAGCTGAGGACTGAAGCCCACGGCGGCAAGGTCATGGACAGCACCTTTATCCAGACGGTCATGAAGGAACCTTTGGACGGGGCAAAGGCCCGGCCTGTTTTAGCCGATTGGGTCCGGAGCCTGGAAGGTTAGGCTGGATGCGCCCGGAAGCCAGACCATATTTAAATTAAGGTTATCCTGGTAAACCATCTGAATAAAAGCAAGCAGCACAGAGACAGCAAATCCCATGGTTGTGTAAACCATGGGATTTTGTGTAAGGATGCTCCGAACGGCGCTGTCTGCCTTGTGCGGATCCATCAATTAAAAGGGGACGCCCCGGGCCTTGAAGGCCTGCAAAAGCAAGCCCATATCCGGCTCGATGCAGATGGGCGCGCCGGCGGCGCGGATGGCGGCGGCAATATCTTTTAAGCCGTTGCCGGTGACAAGGCTGACCACCGAGGCTGAAGCGGGAATCAACTTGAGTTGCAGGGCTTTGATCACACCAGCGGTGCCTGTGACGCCGGCCGGCTCTCCGAAAACGCCGCAGGTTTTACCCAGCACCTGCATGGCGGACAGAATCTCACCGTCGCTCACATTGACGGCGATGCCGTCCGATTCCCGGATTGCCCGAAGGGCTTTGTGGAAATTCCGGGGAACACCCACGGCGATGCTGTCGGCGATGGTGTTTTCTTCCATGGGAACCAAGGTCGAGGAGCCCTCGGAAAATGCCTTGTTAATGGGGCAGCAGCCTTCCGCCTGGACGCTGATCAAGCGGGGCAGCTTGTGGATCAGGCCTGTCTCATAGAGGTCCTTGAAGCCTTTCCAGACCCCGGCGATGGTGCAGCCGTCCCCTACCGAAACGGCGACGTAGTCCGGGATCTGCCAGTTCAGCTGTTCGGCGATCTCGAAGGATACGGTTTTTTTACCTTCCATCAAATAGGGATTGATGGCGGCATTGCGGTTGTACCAGCCCCATCGCTGAATGGCTTCTGCGGAAAGCCGGAAGGTGTCTTCGTAGGAGCCTTTGACGGAGACCACCTGGGCGCCGAACATCAGGAGTTGGGCAACCTTGCCCTTCGGAGCCCGTTCCGGGACAAAAATATAGGTTTTAAATCCCCGGGCGGCAGCGTTGCCAGCCAGGGAAGAGGCGGCGTTTCCTGTGGAGGAGCAGGAGATGGTATCTGCTCCTGCCTCGGCGGCTTTGACCACGGCCATGGCCGAAGGCCGGTCCTTCAGGCTTGCGGTGGGGTTGATGCCGTCGTCCTTGATATACAAAGCGGCAAGGCCCAGATGGTCTGCCAGACGGACCGCTTTATATAAAGGCGAGCCGCCGACCCGCAAGCCCGAGGGATCGCTTTCTTTTGCAATGGGCAGGAATTCCCGGTAACGCCACATGGAAGGATCGCGGCGATTCTCAAGGATCGCACGGGAAATGCTGCAGCGGATGGACGCATAATCATAGACAACCTCCAGCAGGCCGCCGCATTGGCTGCAAGTGCAGGTGTCTGGCCTGGGTGCGTGTTCCGCACCGCAGCGGATGCAGGTGAGGGATTGGACATGCTTCATGAAACCGTCTCCTTTTCGGCCGTTCATGGCATCCGCCTGGGATCACAGAGCTTTCAGCAAACCGGTCTTTTGGTTGAAATCGTTGATCAAATCGTCGATGGCAGCCACCTGGCGATGGACCGCACTCCAGGTGCCTGTCTCATCATACCAAAGGGCGTTCAGATCCTCCATGGTTTTTCCTTGCTGTTCCACCCAAGTGTAGTATTTCAGGTTGTGGATCCGTTTTCGGCCGGTGTAGGTCAGCTCCTCCATGCTGTCGGTTCTCAGGCCCAGCAGATGGCGGTTGAAATCCACCGCAGCCTTTGCGGGGCTGTATGTACCCTCCGCTTTCGCCAGCTCGTCGATCCTGGAGCCATACATATCGGCGGAATCGGTCAGTACCGTGGCGATGACGTCATCGGCGGACAGTTCATAGTATTTGGCCATTTTGATGGCGCAGAGCACATTGGCAATGCCGGAGATTCCCATATAGCCCAGCGCATCCGCCACTTCCTGGCTGAGACCCGCTTCACGGACCAGGTATTCCCGGCCCGAGGGTTCATTGAACAGCCGGAGCAGATGCTGGCTGTCGTCATCGTCGATGGCAATGACCATGTCCGTATTCCTGACGTTATGGATCCAAGGGACATGCTTGTCGCCGATGCCTTCGATACGGTGATCGCCAAAGCCGTTGTTCAGCAGCGTAGGGCATTGAAGGGCTTCCCCAACCGCCAGTTTCATCTGGGGATACTTCTCTTTGAGGTAGTCTCCGCTGCCGAGGGTGCCGGCGGAGCCGGAGGTAAAGCAGGCGCCGGCCAGTCGTTTGCGGTTGCCGGGCAAGCCTTCGAAGGCTTCCGCGATTGCCCGTCCGGTCACTTCATAATGCCAAAGGTGATTGCCCATTTCTTCGAATTGATTGAAGATCATGACATCGGACCGGGTCTTGCGAAGCTCCCAGGTTTTGTCGAAGATTTCTTTTACGTTGCTTTCGCAGCCAGGGGTGGCGATCACTTCTCCCGCGATGCTTCGGAGCCATTCGAAACGCTCACGGCTCATGCCGGCGGGCAGGATCGCCACGGAACTGCAAGCCAGAAGCTTGGAATTGAAGGCGCCGCCCCGGCAGTAATTCCCGGTGGAGGGCCAGACCGCTTTATGAAAGGAAGCATCGAACTGGCCGGTCACCAGCCGGGGAACCAGACATCCGAAAGAGGCCCCGACTTTGTGGCAGCCGGTGGGAAACCATTTGCCTACAAGACAGAGGATCCGAGCCTCCACACCGGTCAACGCCTTGGGCAATTCGATGGAATTGGGGCTGCCAAAGAGGCCGCCAGAGGTTTTAGGTTCGTTTTTCCAGGTGATCCGAAAAAGATTCAGGGGATCGATATCCCATAAGCCCACCGTTTTCAGTTTTTCTTGGATCGCCTCCGGGATCCGGTCCGGATCGGTCATTTGCGCGTAGGTGGGGATAATGACCCCATGTTGCCGCGCCTGTCGGATATTGTTTTCCAAGCCTTGCGGATGGATGGCCAGATCGATCATGACGTTCAGCCTTCTTTCTGAATTGTCTGGATTTAATGAGATTATATCAAATATCCGATAAAAAACAAAGGCGGGGGCGCGGCGGCGTTGCAAATGATATCATATCGTGCTGTAGAAAAGAGGGCTGATACAAAAAGGATGAAACAAAAGGTTGAAATTTATCTGTAAAACGACTAAAATAGTAAGGTCAAAGAACTTTATTTTATAGATTTTTTATTTATGTGAGGAGCAATGCAAATTTATGGCAGCCAATGACAAAATCCGGAATGTGGCCATCATCGCCCATGTCGACCACGGCAAGACCACCCTGGTGGACAAACTGCTGGCTCAGGCAGGCAGTTTGAAGACCCATGGTGAAGTCGCGGAACGCATCATGGACTCTAATGACCTGGAACGTGAAAAAGGCATCACGATCCTGGCCAAAAATACATCGATCGAATATAACGGGTACACCATCAACATCATCGATACACCAGGCCATGCCGATTTCGGCGGCGAGGTGGAGCGGATCATGAAAATGGTGGACGGGGTGCTTCTGGTGGTGGATGCTTTCGAGGGGTGTATGCCGCAGACGCGTTTCGTTCTGCGCAAAGCCATCGAAGTCGGCCTTCACCCTATCGTCCTGGTCAATAAAATGGACCGGGAAGCGGCCCGCCCGGCCGAGGTGGTGGACGAGGTCCTGGATCTTCTGATCGACCTGGAGGTGGAGGAAGATCATCTTGATTTCCCGGTGGTCTATGCCTCTGCGGTTTCCGGCTGGGCCAGCTACGATGCGGATAAGATTGGCACCAACATGGTGCCCGTTTATGAAAGCATCATAAAGCACGTGCCTGCGCCCCAGACCGACGTGGACGCCAGCCTGCAATTCCAGGTCACGCTTCTGGACTACAATGATTATCTCGGCCGCATCGCCATCGGGCGGGTCAATAAAGGCGTCCTTCGTTCCGGCTCTGTCGTGGCCATCGCCAAACGGGACGGCAGCGTGGAACAAGCCCGGATCGCCAAGCTTTTTGGATTCAAAGGCCTGGAACGGATCGAGACAGATCATATCGATGCGGGGAATATGGCCGCCATCGCCGGCCTGGGTCAGATCGGCGTGGGTGAAACCGTGGGAGAGCCGGGCCTGGTGGAGGTTTTGCCGCTCCTGAAAATCGACGAGCCCACCCTGCAGATGAGCTTCATCGTCAACAATTCTCCCTTTGCCGGGCGGGAAGGGGATCCCATCACTGCCCGGAAATTGTCTGCCCGTCTGATGCGGGAACTGGAAACCGACGTATCCCTTCGGGTTGAGGAAACCGACCGCCCGGAGATTTTCAAGGTGTCTGGCCGCGGCGAATTGCATCTGGCGATCCTTATCGAGACCATGCGCAGGGAAGGCTTGGAATTCCAGGTTTCCATGCCGGAGGTTATCTTTAAAGACATCGACGGTGAAAAAATGGAGCCCTTCGAATACTTGGTCGTGGATGTTCCCGAAGAATCCGTCGGTACGGTGATGGAAAAACTGGGAATCCGCAAGGGCGAGCTGCTGAATATGGAAACCCGCAACGGCTGGACCCGCCTGGAGTATTCGATTCCGGCCCGCGGCCTGGTGGGCTTCCGGACCGAGTTCCTCACAGACACCCGCGGCTACGGCATCATGAATCACACCTATGATGGCTATAAACCCTGGAAGGGCGCCATGAGCCAGCGCCGCAACGGCGCTCTGGTGGCCTGGGAAGCCGGGACGGCACGCTCTTACGGCCTGATCAACATCGAAAGCCGCGGCACCCTGTTTATCAGCCCAGGCACGGATGTTTATGAAGGCATGGTCGTAGGCGAGAACAGCCGGGAGCAGGACCTGGTGGTCAATGTCTGCAAAGAGAAGGCAGCCAGCAACATGCGCTCCTCCACCAAGGATGACACGGTCAAGCTGAAGGTGCCCAGGACCCTGAGCCTGGAGCAGTCCATTGAATATATCCAGGATGACGAGCTGGTCGAAGTGACGCCGAAATCGGTGCGGCTGCGCAAGCTGGTCCTGACCAAGAGCGACCGGGAAAGATTCGAAAAGAACCGGAAAATGTCCGGCATGTAGCATGCCCAAGGAGAATTCCCATGGATGGCTGCACCCTGCCCGTCGGCGCATAAGGGATGAGAAGGAGGATACGACATGCGTAAAATCGTCATGAAGGCTTTCGGAAAAATCAATCTGACGCTGGATGTTTCAGGCAAACGGGACGATGGCTTCCATGAGCTTGAAACTCTGTTCCGTGGCATCCACCTCTATGATATTGTGTCTTTGGAGCGGCGGGACCGTGGCATTCAGCTGGAATGCGACGACGAGGCGCTGCCCATGGGGCCTGAAAATCTGGCTTATGAAGCCGCGGCGGTGCTGATGGAGGATTTTCCCCAGGTGACCGGGGTAAACATCCAGTTGGTCAAGAGGATCCCCGTGGCGGCCGGCCTTGCCGGAGGCAGCACCGACGCGGCGGCGGTCCTCGTCGGAATGAACCGCCTTTTCGGGTTGGACCTGACCAAGGTGCAGATGGAGGACTATGCGGCCAGGATCGGCTCAGATGTGCCCTTCTGTCTCTACCCTTTGTCAGCAGTGGGCAGAGGCCGCGGAGAACGCCTGACGGAGGCGCCGGAAGGGCCGGCGATGTGGATCGTTCTCGTGAAGCCGCCCTTCGGACTTTCCACCGGCGAGATCTATGAACATCTGGAACAGGTGGCGATCGACGCACGACCCAATCTGGAGGAAGTCCTTCTGGGGATGGAAACGAAGGATCTTGAAAGAATCTACCGGAACATGGGCAATGTCCTGGAATATTCAGCCTTTGATCTGCAGCCCCGGCTGCGGGACTGGGAACGTGACTTATCGGTCCTGAGGGCGGACCGGGTCATGATGACCGGCAGCGGGCCTACCCTGGTGGCTTATTTCTCTGATGAAGAAGGCGCCCGGCGTCTGGCGGCCCAATGGACCCAGCCCCGCTGGGATGTTCTGCTCAGCAGGACATTGTCGAAGGAGGAAGTTGAGGACCGGATGATCTTTTATGAAAAAACGGAAAACGAAGAAGAATAGGGATGCACACGAATTAATACCAAATAATGGCAGGAAAATAATGGAAAGCCGTCGAATCTTTTCAAAAAAATCAACGAAAAGGACGGGATCCACGATGAATGTTACGGACGTCAAGATTCGCCGGATTTATCAGGAAGGGAAGATGAAAGCCATCGCGTCGGTCACCTTTGATCAGGCTTTTGTCATTCACGACATGAAGGTCGTTCAAGGGGTCAACGGATTGTTTTTGGCGATGCCAAGCCGCCGCACCATGGACGGCGTCTACCGGGACATTGCCCACCCGATTTCCTCAGAGGCCAGGGAAAGGGTTCAGCAGGCGGTGCTGGATGCTTATCAGGAAGCCGGCGGGCGTGAGGCCTTAGCCGCGATCTAATCCCAAAGGGACGCCGGGCTGGGGGCAAGACCTTGTTTGCCCTAGACGGTGTCCCTTCTTTATGATATAAATAGAGTGGTTGCTTGTCTCTCGCCAATGAGATAAAAAGCGGCCCGTTGTCGTTTTTAAATATTCCCATTGCTGCAGTTTTGTTGTTAAGGAGGGGGATCGATGTCCTCAGTCGCAGTGATATTGGCTGCCGGAAACGGCACTAGAATGAAATCAAAACATCCCAAAGTACTCCATCCAGTTCTTGGTGAGCCCATGGTTTTGCATGTGGTCAAGGCTTTGAAGGATGCGGGTGTTGATCATATGATCGCAGTGGTCGGATATGCGGCTTCCAAGGTGGAACAGGTTTTTCAGGGGCAGGCAGATTTTGTCTATCAGGAAAGACAATTGGGCACAGGGCACGCTTTGCTGCAGGCCTTGCCCAAGCTGGCAGAATACGGTGAAGGCGAATGTCTCGTGGTCTGCGGCGATACACCCTTGCTGACGGGAGAAACCCTGCAGCAGCTGCAGCGGGAGCATCATGAGCATCAGGCGAAAGCCACGATCCTGACCGCCATGATGGACGATCCCACCGGGTACGGCCGCATCGTTAAGGAAGAGGGCCGGGTCGTCAGCATCATCGAAGAGAAGGATGCGCCCCCGGAAGTCCGATGCCTCAAGGAAGTCAACACAGGCGCCTATTGCTTTGATATCCAGTGGCTCAAGCAAGGCCTGAACCAGTTGAAGCCGGCCAACGCCCAGGGAGAATATTACCTGACCGACGTGATCAGCTACCTGGTTTCGGAAAACCAGCCCGTAGCAACCTGGACCATCCAGGATCCTTTTGAAGCGATGGGCGTCAACAATCGCGTTCAGCTGGCGGAAGCCCAAGCCCGGCTGAAGCGGCAGGTCCTGCGACGCCATATGCTCAACGGCGTCACCATGACGGATCCGGCCAGCACCTTCATCGGCCCCTGGGTGGAGATCGCCCAGGACGTCGTCCTGGAGCCGGGGGTTATTCTTGAAGGGGAAACCTTCATCGACGAGGATAGCGTCATCGGCCCTTGGAGCCGGATCACCAACTGCCGGATCGGCAGAGGAACCCGAGTCAGCCAATCCATTCTCAATGACTGCATCATCGGTCCCGAATGCCAGATCGGCCCCTTTACCTTTATGAGGCCGGGCTGCATCCTCGAAGACCATGTGAAAATCGGCGGCTTCGTTGAAATCAAAAAAAGCCATGTGGACCAGGGGGCGAAAATCCCCCATCTCAGTTATGTGGGAGACAGCCAGGTGGGCAAAAAGGTCAATATCGGTGCCGGCACCATCACCTGCAACTATGATGGCAAAAATAAGTACCCGACCACCTTCGGAGACCATTGCTTTATCGGCAGCAACACCAATCTGGTGGCACCGGTGACCATCGGCGAGGGCGCTTATGTCGGCGCCGGCTCAACCATCACGATGGATGTGCCGCCGGCTGCTTTGGCTGTCGCCAGGGGGCGACAGCGCAATATAGAAAACTGGAGAAAAGACAAGGAGAGTTGACAGCATGGTTAGATACAAGAATATCAAGATCCTCACTGGCAATGCGAATCCGGCCCTGGCTGCAGAGATTACCGATTATCTGGGCATGGAGCTGACCCATGCCTCCGTCGGCGCTTTCAGCGACGGAGAGATCAGTCTGAGCATCAGCGAAAGCGTGCGCGGCGCGGACTGCTATATCATCCAGCCCACTTGTACTCCGGTCAACGACAACCTGATGGAGCTGCTGATCATGACCGACGCCCTTCGCCGGGCCTCGGCAAAACGGATCACGGCCGTATTGCCCTATTACGGCTATGCCCGTCAGGACCGGAAAAACAAGGCCAGAGACCCCATTACCGCGAAACTGGTGGCCAACCTGATTACGGAAGCCGGCGCCCGCCGCGTTTTAGGCGTTGACCTGCATGCCGGTCAGATTCAGGGGTTTTTCGATATTCCTGTGGACCATTTGATGGCGGCGCCGCTTTTGGTAGACTACTTTAAAAACCGTCTTGATCTGGAGGATGTGGTGGTGGTTTCTCCGGACATCGGCGGTGTGGCCCGTGCCCGCAAGCTGGCCGAGGATCTGCATGTTCCCCTGGCCATCGTGGACAAACGACGGCCCAAGCCCAATGTGGCGGAAGTCATGCACATTATCGGCGAGGTGAACGGCAAGCGCGCCATCATGATCGATGACATGATCGATACCGCCGGTACGATCACCTTAGGGGCGGATGCTTTGCTGAAAAACGGCGCCAAGGAAGTCTTTGCCTGCTGCACCCACCCTGTCCTGTCCGGCCCGGCCATTGAACGGCTGGAGAAATCCGCCATCACCGAGGTTGTGGTAACCAACACCATACCCTTACAGGAAGACAAGAAAATCGAGAAAATCAAAGTGCTGTCCATTGCCCCGCTGATCGGGGAAGCAATCATCCGGATCCATGAGGATATTTCGGTCAGCAAACTCTTCGTTTAATACGGTGAGGGAGGTATTTACCGTTGAAATTGATTGCAGGACTAGGGAATCCCGGGACGACTTATGCCCATACCCGTCATAATGTCGGCTTCATGGTCATCGATCGCCTGGCTGCATCGCTGGGCGTTGCCATTGAAAAAAAGCAAGGCCAGGCCTTGGTAAGCCAGGCGGTCTTTAAGGGTGAGCGTCTCCTTCTGGTCAAGCCCCAAACCTATATGAATTTAAGCGGCAATTCCGTTATGGAGCTGCTGAATTTCTATAAAGACGGCATTGATGATTTGATTATTGTCCATGACGACATGGATATCGAATTGGGGCGGATCCGGTTCAGGAATGGCGGCGGAACCGGCGGCCATCGCGGACTGAAGTCCATTACCGAACGGTTGGGCTCCAATGAATACGACCGTTTGAAGATCGGGATCGGAAGGCCTTCCGAGCATATCAAGCCGGAGGTTTTTGTGCTGCAATCTTTCCAGACCGAGGAAAAGCCGATTCTGGACAAGGTGCTGAACCTTGCGTTGGAAGGTTTGGAAAATTGGATCGCCGAAGGCTGTGTTTCTTCAATGAACAAATTCAATTCGCAGAATTTGGCGCCTCGGCCGGAATAGCCGCCCAAAAGCGTCATAGAAGCTTATATCAGGATCAGGAACGATAGAATTTCATGGGGGGCCTGTTGATCAGGCGCCCCCCTTTTGGCGTGAACTGCGGCCGGGCCTCAAGGAGGCCGACCGCAAACCGGATCAGGAGGATTTTTGTGAAAACAGGCACGGCTGCGCTTCAAAGCTACTTAAAAAAACAGGCGGAATACGCCTTCGTCACGGATCAACTGAAAAGCAATCCCTATCAGCTGATCTATGGCGCATCCGGAGCCCAGCGAGGGGCTCTGGCGGCACTGACCGCCCATAACCATGGGAAAAACCTTTTATATATTGCCGAGAACGCTCAGAAAATCCAGGAGATCATGGATGATCTCAATTTCTGGCTGCCCGATTATCCGATCTTCGCCTTTCCGGCTTTAGACATTTTACCCTTCGAGGTTCTGGCGCAAAGCAAGGAGACACGGTGGCAACGGCTTTCCGCATTGCAGGGACTGCTTTTTGCGGAAAAGCCCGCGGCTGTGGTGACGACCATCGAGGCGCTGAGAAAAACCATGCAAGTACCCGCACAAATCAAAAATGCTTTCCGGACGCTCCGGGTTGGAGAAAGGGTCCGGATTCAGGAATTTCTCAGCTGGCTGGTCCGCCATGGCTATGAACGCGTGGAACGGGTCGAAGAAAAAGGCCAGTTTGCCCTCCGGGGCGGCATTATGGATGTTTATTGTCCCACTGCCGAATGGCCTTGCCGGCTGGAATTTTTCGACGATGAAATCGACTCGATCCGCGCCTTTTCCCAGGAAACCCAGCGGTCTCTGGAAAAAGTGGACCAGCTTTGGCTTGCGCCGGCCAGTGAATGCCTATTGAACGAGACCCAGCGTGACCAGATCCTGCGGGCCTTGAGGCTGGAGGCCAAAGGCAAGCCGTCAAAGAAAAAAGAAGAGCCGGCGGCCGGCGCCGAGCCTGGCCAGCGTGCGATGCAGCTGATCGAATTGCTGGAAGAAGGCTGCTTTTTCCCCGGGCACGAACAGCTGCTTTCCTACACCGGGGAAGAGACCTATTTGCTGAATGATTTTTTCCAGGGAAACGTCCTGACCGTCATGGAGGAGCCTTCACGTCAGCGGGAAAGCAGCGAGCTTTGGGAAAAAGAGTATGAAGAAACCTGTTTGGCCTTGCTGGATAAGGGCCGGATCTGCCCCGGCCAGATGCAGAATTACCTGCTCCTGGACGCCTTGGTGGCCAAACTGGGGGTTCACGGCATGCTTTTTCTGGCGCTCCTGCCCAAACGTCCCCATTGGTTTGCCCAAACCGGGATGCTCAGCGTGACGGCAAAAACGGTTTCTCTTTTTCTGCAAAAAATGCAGCTCCTGTCGGATGAATTGAAGGAGTGGCGTCGTCTGCAGTACAGCGTCCTCATGGTGGTCAGCAGCGAAGAAAGAGCCCGCCGATTGCAGGAGGGCCTGAGGGACGCAGGCGTGGAGGTTTCATTTGAAGCCGGCGCCTTGAAGCCGGAGCCAAAGAAAATCAGCATCATCTTAGGCAAGCTGTCCGGCGGTTTTGATTTTCCCGGAATGCGGCTGGCCGTGGTCTCGGAACATGAGCTGTTTTACCAGCCGAAAAAAAAGGCCCGGCGGAAAATGTTCCAGGAAGGCAAACGTCAGCTGCTTCTGGAAGATCTCAAACCCGGGGATTATGTGGTCCATGTGAATTACGGGATCGGCCGTTATGACGGGATCGAAAACATCCAGGTCCAGGATGCCCAGAGGGATTACCTGGTCATCAGTTTCCAAGGGGCGGACCGCCTTTATGTGCCAACGGACCAGGCCGGTTACCTCCAGAAATACACAGGGATGGAGGGCGCCAAGCCCAAGCTGTCCAAGCTGGGCGGCAGTGAATGGAGCCGCATCAAGGCCAAGGCGCAAAAAACCGTATCGGACATGGCGGATGAGCTGCTGGAGCTCTATGCGGCCCGGGAGGCGCTGCCCGGCTTTGCCTTTCCTTCGGATACCCCATGGCAAAAGGAATTCGAAGAATCCTTTCCTTACGAAGAGACCGAAGATCAGCTGCGCTGTATTGAAGAAGTCAAGCGGGATATGGAGCTCAAACGACCCATGGACCGGCTGCTTTGCGGCGACGTAGGCTATGGCAAAACGGAGGTTGCCATGCGGGCGGCCTTCAAGGCGGCGGCTGCCGGCAAGCAGGTGGCGGTCCTGGTACCGACCACGGTCCTGGCTCAGCAGCATTACAGTACCTTCCGCGAACGGTTTGAGGGCTTTGCCATTGAGGTGGGGGTGCTGAACCGCTTCCGGACGGCCAAAGAGCAGAAGGAAACCCTGGACCGTCTGGCCCAGGGACGGCTGGACATCCTGATTGGAACGCATCGTCTGCTTTCCAAGGATGTGGTCTTCAAGAATCTTGGTTTGCTGGTGGTGGACGAAGAGCAGCGGTTCGGCGTCGCCCATAAGGAAAGGATCAAACAATTGAAGCAGGCCATCGATGTGCTGACGCTCACGGCGACCCCGATCCCGCGGACGCTGCATATGGCCATGACCGGGATCCGGGACCTGAGCGTCATCGAAACGCCGCCGGAGGAGCGGTATCCGGTCCAGACGTATGTGGTGGAACACTCCTTGCCCCTGATCCGGGAGGCGATCCGGCGGGAACTTGGCCGTGGCGGTCAGGTGTACTATCTGCACAATCGCATCGAAGATATCGATAGGGTCCGGGAAATGGTAAGCCAGCTGGTGCCGGAGGCGTCGGTGGGCGTTGCCCACGGACGTATGACGGAGCTGGCCCTGGAACGCACCATGTATGACTTCATGGAGGGGGAGATCGATGTCCTGGTCTGTACGACGATCATCGAATCCGGACTGGATATCGCCAATGCCAACACCGTCATCATCGACCAGGCAGATCGCCTGGGCCTGGCCCAGCTCTATCAGATCCGCGGCCGGGTAGGCCGGTCCAACCGGGTGGCCTATGCCTACCTGACCTATGCAAAAGAGAAGACGCTGACGGAAATTTCGGAGAAACGGCTTTCGGCCATCCGGGAATTCACCGATTTGGGCGCAGGTTATAAAATCGCCTTGCGGGACCTGGAGATCCGGGGTGCCGGAAACCTTCTGGGTTCTGAACAGCATGGCCAGATCGCAGCCGTCGGTTTTGACCTGTATTGCCGGATGCTGGAAGAGGAAGTGCGGAAAAAACGCAGCCAGCAGGCAGTTCTCCAAGGTCGAATCCCAGAAGAAGCTGAAACGGGACAGACGATGGTCGCGATCGATCTTCAGGTCAAAGCCTTCATCCCTGCGGAATACATGGAGGACGAGGGGACAAAAATCGACTTCTACCAAAGGATCAACGGCGCCCGGCATAAAGAGGACATTGAAGCGCTGCGCGAAGAATTGGTTGACCGTTTCGGTGATTTGCCGGAGCCCCTGGAAAACCTGCTGCGTATCGGGGCCATCAAGGCCATGGCCAAGGAGGCCAAGATCCTTGCGGTTGCCCAGGAGCCAAAACAGATCAAGATCAGTATGGCAGAGGGCCATGGCCTGACCGGGCCGGAGCTCATGGAGCTGGTGCGCCGATACCGGCGCCAGGTGACCTTTGATGCGGCGCGGGGCCTGGAAATTGCAGTCCAGCTTCAAAAAATCGACCAGAGCGATGTGATCCGGTTTCTGGAGAAAATTGTTGAGGAACTATTCGCCCTTGTCACCAAGGGAAAGAGTTTGGTATAATGACAAAGATTGCATGGGAGAAAAAGCCGAATATACTCTGAAACAAAAAGGAGACCTATAAATGAAGCGTTTGAGCAAAATATTGATTTTGACCTTGGCAGCCGCCATGTTCCTGACCGGCTGCGGCTCGAAGGAAGCCAAACCGGCCGCGGATGACAGCAAGGTCATTTGCACCGTCAACGGTGAAGAAATCCATGAAAAGACCTACAATGACTGGTACATGCGCACCATGGCCTTGAGCATGGGGATCGATCTGACCGAGGAAATGGATGAAAGCACCCAAGCCATGGTGGACAGCTATCGCATAGGCTATCTGACCTCCTACGCCGGCCAGCGGGTTCTGATCCAGGAAGCCGTCAAACTTGGCGTAACGGTCAATGAAACCGATGTGGAAGCCTATGTCAAGGATTTGCAGACCTCTTACAATGTGGATGACGCTGGATTTACGGACGTCCTCAAGACCATGGGCTTCACACCGGAGACCATCCGGGATTATATCCGCGAACAGATGATGATCCAGGGCCTTTATGAGAAGAAGACCGAGAGCATCACCCAGGGGGATATCACCGCTGAGGCATATTATGAACAGCACCCCAGCCAATTCACCATCAAGGAACAGCGGACGGTTCGCCATATTCTGGTGGAAACTGAAGACGAAGCCAAGGCCATCATCCAATCGCTGGATGGCGGCGCGGATTTTACGGCACTGGTCAAGGAGAAGAGCAAGGATGCCGGCAGTGTGGAAAGCGGCGGCGTCATCGGACCTTTTGATACCGATGGCAATTATGTCCAGGAATTTATTGATGGCACCTTCAGTTTGGCCAAAGTCGGCGATTACACGAAAAACCCCGTCAAAACGGCCTATGGCTACCATATCATTGTCCTGGACGAGATCACTCCGGCCAGCACCAAAACCCTTGAAGAGGTCCGGAGCGCCATTGAGGACGAGATCCTTTGGGATGCCCGTGACGCGGCGTTTGAAGAACACTATAATCAATTGATCGAAAGCGCCGACATCAAGTACAGTGAAGGTTTCGATCCTTATGCCCAGACCGATGCGGCCCAGTCGGATAACCCCTCCGGCAGCACCGGCACCTCTAATTAAAGCCAAGCCATCACCCGTGCGGTGACGCTGAAGCACCAAGGCATCTGCTGTTTTGCGGCAGATGCCTTTTTTAAAACGCATAGGCATTGTTACGAAGCACAGGCATAAAATGATGCTATAATAGGACTGTAGTTCAAGGAGGATGATGCTATGAAGCTGAGTGAAATGATCCGGTCAGGGTATGGCATTGAAGAGGATTACAATTGTGCTGAAAAGATCCTGTATGGCGCCAACCGGGCCTATGGTCTGGGATTAGAACCCGAAACCCTGAGGCTTGCTGCCGGCTTCGGCGGCGGCCTGGCCATCGGAGAAGTGTGCGGCGCCCTTTGCGGAGCTGTGATGGTTCTGAGTCTCCTTCACGTTGAGACGGTGGCCCATCAGTCGGCAACCTTGAAACCCAGCACCCGGGCGCTGCTGGAGGAATTCCGGAGCGAGATGGGGTGTATTGACTGCACGACATTAAAAGCAAAGTACCGGACCCCCGAACAGAAATGCCTGTCGATCATCGAGCGGGCAGCCCTCTGTCTGGACCGTCTAGCGGCCGAATGTCAGAATCTTTGAGTAAAAGGCCTAGGCAGTGAGGGAAAAAACCGACAGAAGGGAGAATATCGAGAATATGAAATCAACGCAAAGAGTCCGGAGAGGCTTGGCCTTCATCCTGGGCCTCAGTCTGCTGCTTCTGGCGCCTGCCCAACTGAAGGCCGCCGCCGCAGAAACCCCAAGTTTATCCGCCGAGATCGTTTTTTTTGAAAGCGCTGTTCCGCTCAAGCCGGTCCGGCTGCTGATCAACGGGAATGAAGTGACGCTGTCCGATCCGATCCGGAATATCAGCGGGCGTATCTATTATCCTTTCCGCAGCTGTCTGGAAAGCATGGGCGCCGCTGTGGAATGGGACGGAAGCACCCGGACGGCCACCGGAACCCTGGGCGGACAAACTGTGGCATTCACGGTGGGAACCAGCGATTATACAATCAACGGCATTTCGGAAAGGATGCCGGACGCCTTGCCGTTACTGGACACCAGCCTTCAGCGGGTCTATTTGCCCATCCGCTATGCTGCGGAAGCCCTGGGGTATGAAATCGCCTGGATCCCCGGAGCTGCCCTGGATACGGTATCCCTGACAGGGCCTTACGAAACGGCGGTATTATCCCAGACCAATGCCGTCCAGATCGACGGCCGGCCCGTCCGGCTTGGAGACACCAAGACCTTGGTCCTGTTGAATTTCGGACAGCCAGACCGGATCGATGCCTCGGCCTATGGACTGCAATGGTATGTCTATAACCGCAATTATGAAAATTTTATCATGATTGGTCTGGCTGGTGACCGGGTAACCGGTTTTTTTACCAACGCCAGGGATCTTCAGCTCAGGGACAATTTAGGACAGGGGGCTTCTCCGACGCAGGTGGGGAATGTCTATGGTACCGTTGACACGATGGAGTTCTGGTTTGACCCCAACGACGGCAATGGACTTTATGCGGTCTGGTGCATGGGAGACAAGCCTGCCGATCTCGAGGCGGAGGCAGAGTTCCTGAAAAACCCGGAAGCCTTGCTGCGAACCTATGAAACAGAATGCCTGGATATCACCAATGCTTTCAGAGTACGCTATGACCTGCCGACGGTCCAATACAGCGCGCAGGCGGCGAAAATTGCCCGGGACTACACCAAAGACATGGCCCTGCGGGATTATTTCTCCCATACCAACCCGGAAGGACAGGGGCCCTTGGACCGGATTCTGGCTGGCGGACTGGATGTCCAGAAGGTAACCGAAAATCTGGCGGCGGGATATCCCGATGCCATCCAGGTGCTGAAGGGTTGGGTGGATTCTGCCTCCCATCGCAAGGGCATGCTGGAGAGCAATGAATATTTAGGCGTCGGCGCCTATTATTATGCGGAGAGTAAATATCAGTATTATATGGCTCAGGAATTTTATACACCATGGCATTGATTCCGTTGGCCCGATGCAGGAAACGTCCTGAAATGTATACATAACAGGGTGCTTTTCTATTCAGTATCCGGCTGATATAATCAATTTGGGGAATTTACAGATATATATATTGAAAGCGGGGAATATTAATGGTATTTGTATTGAAAAATGAGTATTTGGCGAAGGTTTATGCTGACGTCGAAAAACGCAACCCGAATGAGCCTGAGTTTATGCAGGCCGTCGGCGAAGTTTTAGAATGTCTGGAACCTGTGGTTGCCAAGCGTCCTGATTTGGTCAAAACCGGGATCATCGAACGGATGGTTGAGCCGGAACGGATGATCACCTTCCGCGTCACCTGGGTTGATGATAAGGGAAATGTCCGCATCAATCGGGGTTATCGTGTTCAATTCAACAGCGCCATCGGACCTTACAAAGGAGGATTGCGGTTCCATCCGTCCGTCAATGCTTCAATCATGAAATTCCTGGGTTTTGAACAGTGTTTCAAAAACAGCCTGACGACGCTGCCCATGGGCGGCGGCAAAGGCGGTTCCGATTTCGATCCCAAAGGAAAGTCGGAAGCGGAAATCATGCGGTTCTGCCAGAGCTTCATGACGGAGCTTCAGAGACATATCGGTCAGTTCACCGATGTGCCTGCCGGAGACATCGGCGTCGGCGGCCGTGAAATCGGGTATATGTATGGACAATATATGAGGATCCGCAATGAATTCACCGGCGTGCTGACCGGCAAAGGCCTTGCCTACGGCGGGTCCTTGATCCGCACCCAGGCAACCGGTTATGGCGTTTGCTATTTTGCTGAAAACATGATGGCTGCCAAAGGGGAAAGCTTCATGGGTAAAACCGTCGTGGTTTCCGGCTCCGGCAACGTTGCGATCTATGCTGCGGAAAAAGCCCAGACCATGGGGGCTAAAGTGGTTGCCATGAGTGACTCCGATGGATACATTTATGATAAAGACGGCATCCAGGTCAGCGTGGTCCAGCAGATCAAAGAAGTGGAACGCGGCCGGATCAAGGAATACGCGGACCGGGTCAAAGGCGCGGTTTATACGCAAGGCTGCCGGGGCATCTGGTCAATTCCTTGCGATGTGGCGCTGCCTTGCGCTACCCAGAATGAACTCAACGCTGAGGAAGCTGAATTGCTGCTGAAAAACGGCTGCAAAGTGGTTTCTGAAGGCTCCAACATGTCTTGCACCGCGGAAGCCATCACCGTTTTCCTGAAAGCGAAAATCCTCTTCGGACCTTCCAAAGCCAGCAATGGCGGCGGCGTTGCAACCTCCGGCCTGGAGATGAGCCAGAATTCCCTGCGCTTGTCCTGGTCGGCGGAGGAAGTGGATGAGAAGCTGAAAGGCATCATGAAGAGCATCTATGAAAATTCCTATGCCGCCTCCAAAGAATTCGGCGACGAAGGCAATCTGGTCATGGGAGCCAACATCGCCGGCTTCCTGAAAATCGCTGAAGCCATGAAGGCTCAGGGCATTGCCTATTAAGCCCGGCAACAACCGATCATAGGAAAAAGGACTGTCAGGGCATTGCCCCGACGGTCCTTTTTTTACGATGTTTAGAAGGTGCCTATTTATCAAGCCTATGCCGGTCCGTGCTTGTCCAGATCGCAGGTGCCGCGCTGAGCGCAGCTGCCGCAGGGGGATGAGGAACGGCGACGGCCTAAATAAGCTAATGCGGCTGCGGCAGCGCCAACCACAAGAAGCAGCAGGATCCAGTCGATGGGATTGGAAAAGGCATCAACCCCCAAAAGCCAGCCGCCGCCATGATAGATCAGAAAAGCAACCACCCAGGCTATTGCGGTTTGGTAAAGCATGACCAGCAAGGCGGCCCAGAGGGAACCCATTTCCCGGCGCGTGGCGGCGAAGGCAGCAACGCAGGGCATATAGAGCAGCGTAAAGCTCAAAAAAGCATAGGCGGTCAACGGCGAGAAATATTGAGACAAGGTCACGGCAAGGCCTTCTTCACCGCTGCCGAATAAAACCGCCATGGTGCTGACCACCGCTTCCTTTGCGGTCAGTCCGGTCACCAGCGCGGTGGAGGCTTGCCAGCTCCCAAAACCCAGGGGAGCAAACAAGGGAGCCAACCATTTGCCGACCGATGCCAGCATGCTGGTGGACTGGTCCGTCACCAAATTGAAACGGATGTCCAGATTGGACAGAACCCAGATCGCCAGCGTGGCGATGAAAATCACCGTAAAGGCCTTCACAAGGAAATCCTTGGCTTTTTCCCACATATGCAAAAGGACGCTTTTGGCGGCAGGCAGGCGGTAAACCGGCAGCTCCATCACGAAGGGAACCGGATTGCCGCGGAACAGAGTGTGGCTCAGAAGCAGGCCAGACAGGATCGCCACCAGGATTCCCAGAGCATAGAGGGACAACAGCACCAGAGGGCGGTGATCCGTGAAGAAAGCCGCCGTGAACACGGCGTAGATCGGCAACTTGGCGCTGCAGGAAATGAAAGGGGTCAGGATGATGGTCATTTTTTGGTCCCGGCGGCTGGATAAGGTGCGGGTGGCCATGATGGCCGGGACGGAGCAGCCGAAGCCGATAAGCATGGGGACGAAGGAACGGCCGGACAGACCAATTTTACGAAGCAGTTTGTCCATGACGAAGGCGACCCGCGCCATATAGCCGCTGTCCTCCATCAAAGAGAGGAAGAAGAACAGGACGACGATGGTGGGGAGAAAGGACAAAACGCTGCCTACCCCGGCAAACACGCCGTCGATCAGCAAGGAATGCATCCAAGAGGAAACCCCGGCGGCGGTCAGCCATTGATCAACACCAGCTGTCAGTCCGTCAAGCAAGATGGTCAGACCGTCGCTGAGCCAGGCGCCGATGAAGTTAAAGGTCAGCCAGAACATGGCCAGCATAAGCCCGAGAAAGATGGGGAGCGCCAGGATCTTGTGGGTCAGAACGCTGTCCAGCCGATTGGAACGTCGGCGTTCCTTGCTCTCCAAGGGTTTGACCACACAGTCGGCAACCAGTTTTTCAATGAATTCATAACGCATGTCCGCCATGGCGGCTTCACGGTCTGTGGCGAGCTCCTGCTCCATTTCCTTGGCGATATGTTCTACAATGTGCTGATCGTTTTCCGGAAGCTTCAACGCGTTGATGATGGGGCGATCCCCTTCCACCAGTTTGGTGGCGGCAAAACGGACCGGGATCCGAAGCCGTCTGGCTTGGAATTCAATCAGGTGAGCGGTAGAATGGATGGCTTTATGGACGGGGCCTTTGCAGAAATCCACCCGCTGTTCGGCCGGTCCCTCACAAACGCTTTGAATCGCCCGTTCCACCAGTTCATCCACACCTTCGTTTTTGCTGGCCGTGATAGGAACGACCGGGATCTGAAGTTCTGTCTGGAGTTTTTCGATATCGATGGTTCCGCCGCTGGCCCGGACCTCATCCATCATATTGAGGGCCAGAATCATGGGAATATCCAGCTCCAGCAGCTGCAGCGTCAGATAGAGATTCCGTTCGATGTTGGTGGCATCCACGATGTTGATGATGCCATCCGGACGGTCATTGATGAGCAAGTCACGGGTCACGACCTCCTCAGCGGTATAGGGCGAAAGGGAATAAATGCCCGGCAAGTCGATGACGTTGACGTCGCTGTGTTTGCGCAGCGTCCCTTCTTTTTTTTCCACGGTCACGCCGGGGAAATTGCCCACATGCTGATTTGCGCCGGTCAGCTGATTGAACAGCGTAGTTTTTCCGCTGTTCTGATTACCGATCAAAGCAAAAATCACTGTCTCATCCCTCCGTGATCTCAATTTTGGCCGCATCCTCTTTTCGGATGGTCAAGGAATAGCCGCGAAGATAAAGCTCGATGGGGTCGCCCATGGGCGCAACCTTGCGCAGCAATACTTTGGTCCTTGGCGTCAGGCCCATATCCAGCAAACGGCGCCGAAGCGCCCCCTCCCCGCCGACGGCGAGGATCGTGGCGGTCGAACCAACTTTTAATTGATCCAATGTTGTCATACATTACCTCCTGGTTAGCAATGGCTAACGATATGGTTTATTTAAAATGGTTTGCATAGCACAACCACTGAAACCAATTTAATCATATTATACATAAAAGTCAATAACACTGATATATGCATGCGGCGAAAAAACGAAAAATTTTGAAATATTCCCAATAAAATACTGCGGCCGGTTTGCCGGCCGCAGTATGGGGTGGTCAACCAGAGCAGAAATATCTGAAAAACCTATTGGCTACTTGACTTCGTAAGTCCAGCCGAAGGGATCGGGCAGTTTTCCCCATTGAATCCCGGTCAGAGTATCGTAAAGCTTCTGTGCCACAGGGCCGATGTTGCCGTCGCTGACCTTCAGGTTTTGGCCATGGATATTGAAAAGACCGATGGGGGAGATGACCGCTGCGGTGCCGGTGCCAAAGGCCTCTTCCAGGCTGCCGTCTTTAGCGGCTTCAAAAAGCTCGTCGATGGAGATCCGGCGTTCGGTCACTTTGTAGCCCCAAGAGGACAAGAGCTTCAGGGCGCTGTCCCGGGTGATGCCGGGCAGGATGCTGCCACCCAGCTCAGGTGCCACGATCTCGCCGTTGATCTTGAACATGACGTTCATGGTGCCCACTTCTTCGATATATTTATGCTCGCAGCCGTCCAGCCAGAGCACCTGGGTATAACCCAGATCTTTTGCTTTTTTCTGGGCAATCAGGGAGGCTGCATAATTGCCGCCGCATTTGGTGAAGCCGGTGCCGCCCTTGACCGCGCGAACATATTCGTCTTCCACATAGATGCTGACCGGGTTCAGCCCTTCTTTATAATATGCACCGACGGGCGACAGGATGACCATAAATTTAAATTGGACCGGCATGCGGACGCCCACATTGGATTGATCGGAGAACATGAAGGGACGGATGTACAGGGAAGTGCCCTCTTCTTTGGGAACCCAGCTAATATCTTGTTTGATCAGTTCACAGATGCTTTCGACAAAATCATCTTCGGGGAAAGCGGGCATACAGAAGCGTTCTCCCGAACGATTGAGGCGCTTGGCGTTTTCAAAAGGACGGAACAAACGGACTTTGCCATCTTCGCAATGGTAGGCTTTCATGCCCTCGAAGATTTCCACGGCGTAATGCAGGACCATGGCGGAGGGGTCCATGGAAATCGGGCCGTAAGGAATGATCCGGGCGTTATACCAGCCTTTTTCTGCCAGATAATCCATTTCAAACATATGGTCTGTAAAGTAGTCGCCGAAGCCCAGATTGTTCCAATCCGGTTTCTCCTTCGGCGCAAGGGTTTTGGTCAATTTGATATCCATTAATATCCACCTTTCCATGTCCAGGCTTGACTGCGGGGCTGAGCAATCGTCGGCAGACCCTACATAAGATAAGCCAAATAATACTGTTACAATTTTACCCCAATGGTTTATCAGTTTCAATGATAAACCCTGCATTTCCATGTATACTTTCCTTTTATAATGAAAATCTATCTGTTATGATGGAAGAAAGCGCCAATGATCCTGTCGGTTCATTCGATATCGATGGTATTATTTCCTGGGAAATCGACAACGCTTGGGGGAAAAAGGCATGAATGAGCAGATGTGTCTATTCCAAGATGCGGAAAATATGGAACGGCTGGATTTGAACCAGGTATGCCAAATGCTGGCGATTTCAAAAGCCACGGGCAGGAACTGGGTCCGCTGCGGGCGGTTGACCCCTGATGGCCAACACGACGGCATTCCCTATTTCCATCGCGAACGGATCGATGAATGGCTGTTGTCCATGTCCCGGAAGTCCGGCGGCAAGCTGCGGAATCGCCGCAACAAGACCCAGGTTCAAGGGATTCTGCTGCAGCGTGATTATGCCTGCGATAAATCAACCATCAAAACCGTGGAAGCCATCATGAATGCCTTGGCAGGGCTGGAGATCGGCAGGGCCAACACCCGGATGATTCTTGCAGAGTATGCGCTGAAGCAGTTCGCTGCACGAGGACTGCTGCCGGGACAAGACGGGTCCGAAGCAGAAACCGCCTGCCGGGAGCCCGGCCAGCCCATTGGCGAATCCCTGCTGGAGGCTTATTTGAAAGGCACGTTGGCCCTTGGTGTTTACGAGGAACTGATCCGAGACCTTTTAGAAGGTGCGCTGCCGATCAATGAAGCAGAGCTGGAGGTTCTGCGGCCGGCATTGCTTATCCCGGCCTTCTGGGGTGCCGGAGACGACTTGCTGGGCCTGCTTTATCTGGGGCTTCAGCCCCTGGCGGGACGAAAGAGGGAAGGCATTTATTATACCCCGGGCATGATCCTGCGGCAAATGATCGGAACGCTGGAAGACTTTGGACTGCTGCCGAAAGGCTGCCGGCTATGGGACCCCTGCTGCGGCAGCGGCAACTTCCTGTTGGCGGCTTATGAAAGGACAGGCTGTCTGGAAGGATTGAACGGCAGCGACAGCGATATGACCAGCATTACCCTGGCGAGGATCAATCTGGTGCTGGCCTCGGGCACGAAGGACATCCCGGCGTTGAAAAAGCAGCTGCGCTGCGAAGACAGTCTGTATAGCAGATGTGGCGGGTATGACCTTGTGCTGGGCAATCCGCCCTGGGGGCAGTACTACTCGTCCCAGCAAAAAGCTTATTTGAAGCATGCCTTTGCCACGGCCGCCGGGCAACGCCGAATCGAGTCCTTCGGAGTCTTCACAGAACTGGGCTTGAAGGCCTGCCGGGAAGGCGGCGTTCTGGCTTTCATCTTACCGGAGGCGTTGATGCAGACGGAGCTGCACGCGCCGATCCGGGATTATATCCGTCAGGAAAGCAATCCAATCTATCTCCGGTATTGGGGAAATCGATTCAGGAAAATCCAATGTCCTGCCATGAGCCTGTTCCTGAAAAAGGAGCCGGGTGGGTTTACCACACGCGGTTTGCAGGTGGTCACCCCCTCGGAAATGTTCTGTATTTCTGGAGAGCGGGTATTGGGCAGGGACCACTGGCCCTTGGACATCAACGACCAGGATGATGACCTTCTGAAAAAAATTGAGACTCAAGTGCCGGTTTGGACGTTGCGCGGCCAGGCGGAATTTGCCTTAGGCATCGTCACCGGAGACAACGCCCAATTCTTATCCAGAGAACCGGCTCCTGGCCTGGAACCGGTATGGGCGGGAGGACAGGTGTTCGCCTACCGGATCGCACCCCCGGAAGCCTATATCCGCTATGATCGGGAAGCCTTGCAGCAGGTGGCGCCGGATGCGGATTACCGCAGAAACGCCAAATTGATCTACCGCTTCATCAGCCAAGTCCCGGTGGCGGCATATGACGACGGGCAGCGGCTCACCTTGAACAGCGCCAATGTGCTGATTCCGCAAATTGAAGGGTGCCATATCAAATACGTCCTGGCGATCCTGAATTCCAGGGTCGTGCAATATTATTATTTGAAGCTATTCTCTTCCCTGAAGGTGCTGCGCTGGCACCTGGAATCGCTGCCAATCCCTGTGGCCGGCCGCCTAACCCAGTGGAAGCTGATCCGCCAGGCCAACCAGCTGATGGCCTCCGACTCAAAGGAGCAGCGAATACAGCTCTATGAGGCGTTGGATCGAAAAATCATGGAGCTGTACGGGCTGGATGCCAAGGACCGGGAGCGGATCCAGGAAATTCTTGGGGAAAGGCCGCCTCTCCTTTAAACAAGGAACCTTGGTGCTGCCGCGGCACCTTTTGCCCGATGGAGCGGATAAGAGTGAAAGCCGGCAGACCAAGGATGGCCTGCCGGCTTTTGTGCGATGGAGATCCATCAAACAGCGCTATTCGGGTTTTTTCTGATCCAGCATGGTGTAATTGAAAATACAGCAGTCGTCACCGCTGGTCAGGCATTTCGGACGGTCCAGCTTCATACCGAAGCCGGCATACAGGGGATAGTCGATCTGACAGTACAAAGCGCCGATGGCCAGGCCTTCCTCTCCATATTGGGCCCAGGTTTCCGCCATGGGACAATAGGTGACGATGCCTTTTTCATCCCGCTTCCAGTCCGGGGTACCGAAATCCTTGATTTTGCCGTAGGTTTCTTTTCCGTAAGGCGGCAGCCCGGCTTCGGCTGCGTCCCGCTGCATGGCTTCGATCCGGGACTTAGCCATATTGTCGGTGGCGGCCTTGATTGCTTTTTTACCTTCTTCTTCACCAAGCCGTTCAAGCATTTCTTTCGCCATGAAGTAGTGCATCTCCGCCATCAGCTTTGCCAGCCGCATGGACAGGGGTTGGGAATGTTTGATATCGCTCATGACATGGTGCCTCCTTGAATTTTGATATGATTCCATTGTGGTTGATGGGTCCATTTTTGTCAAGAAGGCCAGGGCAGACGGCTGTTTTTAAACCAATACTTCCGAGAATAATCCAGGCTTGTTTTCACAGTCATGAAACCGCGAAAAAAAGGAGAAAAACACCGTATTGACAAAGGCATTATCCGGCGCTACAATGTGTCAGTCAAATGAACATTGACAACCTAAATCAAGGTTTCAGGTTGTACGGAGGAATATCCGGTGAATAAACGCAAGTTGTCACCCTATACGGTCTTATTGATTGGTTTTGCTTGTCTGATCCTGGCGGGGGCGGTTTTGCTGCTGCTGCCGATTGCCCATCAGCCGGGGGTGACAGTTACACCCATCGATGCATTATTTACATCAACCAGCGCCGTCTGTGTGACAGGACTGGTAACGGTGGACACAGCGAGCACCTACAGCATTTTCGGACGGATCGTGATCTTGGTTCTGATCCAGATCGGTGGGCTGGGTGTTGCCACCGTCGGCGTATTTGCCATTGTCATGATGGGGCGGCGGGTCGGGCTTCGAGGCAGGATCCTGCTGAGAGAGTCGCTTAATTTACATACGATCCATGGGGTTGTCGGCCTCCTTTGGTGGATTGTCGGCATTACCGCGGTCATCGAAGGGAGCGGCGCCCTCCTGAGTTTTCTGGCCTTCAGGCAGCACTATTCGGACTGGACGGCGGCGGGTATTGGCATATTTCATGCTGTTTCCAGCTTCAACAATGCCGGATTCGACTGTTTGGGCGGATTTCAAAGCCTGATGGCTTATGAGCGCAGCCCACTGCTGGTCCTGACCACCGCCGGGCTGATCATCCTGGGCGGTCTGGGTTTTATCGTCATTAAGGAAATCCTTTACTATCGGCAAAGACACCACTTTTCGCTCCACTCGAAGATCGTTCTGATGATGACCTTGATCTTGATCATCGGAGGCACTATGCTTCTTAAGCTGACTTATCCGATGAGCTGGCTCAGCGCCTTTTTCCAAAGCGTCACTGCAAGAACGGCCGGCTTCAACACCATAAATATCGGCGCACTGCCGAATGCCTCCCTGATGATCCTGATGACCTTGATGGTGATCGGCGCTTCCCCAGGATCCACCGGCGGAGGCATTAAAACCACCACCGCCTTTACCTTAATGATCAGCACCTTCAAAATGGCCCGGCATAAACGCTGCGGCGTGTTCAAACGGCAGATTTCCTGGGAAATTATTAATAAGGCTTACATATTTTTTGTCTTAGTCGTTATCCTGATCCTGATCTCTACCTTTCTGATTTGCCTTATGCAGCCTTCCATCCCGATGGCGGATGTGCTCTTTGAGGTGATCTCGGCCTTTGCCACCGTCGGTCTGACGGTTGGAATCACACCGGCCTTGTGTACGGGAAGCAAAGCAATGCTGATTCTAACCATGTACTTGGGCCGTTTGGGGCTTCTGACCCTGGCTTATGCATGGACTCCGAAACAAATTTCCGATCTGGCATATGTCGAAGAAAAATATATCGTAGGATAGAGGGAGAAAGATGAAGTTGAAGAAGAGCTACAAGGGTGCGATCGATTATTGTGTCATCGGCCTCGGACGATTCGGGTTTGCTTTATCGGTGGCGCTGGCTCAAGCCGGCAAAGAGGTTCTGGTGCTGGATAACGATGAGGAAAAGGTCAAGGCGATCAGCCGGCATGTCGACAACGCGATGATCATCAAGCATTTGGATAAGGAATCTCTGGTGGAAGCCGGGATTCAGAATTGTCAGACGGTGGTGGTTTGCATCGGGGAACAGATCGAGGTCAGCGTGCTGACCACCCTGAATGTGATCGAGCTTGGGGTGCCTCGCGTAATCTCCAAAGCCGTCAGTGCCGACCATGGCAGTGTGCTGAAGAAAATCGGCGCTGAGGTGGTCTATCCTGAGAAGGACATGGCCATCCGTCTGGCCAAGAGCTTCCTGACCACCCGGGCCATCGAGTACATCGACCTGAATGAAGATATTTCCATCGAAGAACATAAAATCACAGCAAAGATCGGTGGTCAGACTTTGGCGTCCGCCAATCTGCGTAAAAGGTTCGGTATGAATGCCATTGCCATCGTCAAAGGTGAAAAAACCATCATTGAAGTGGAACCGACCATTTTGCTGGAAACGGGGGATCATATTGTCACCATCGGGACCAAGGACAATCACTCCAGGTTCCAGGATTTCCTTTTTGCGGATTGATCCGCTTCAAGAAGCATGTTGATGTGTATAAAAATGCTGAGCATCCACACTCAGCATTCTTTTTTTATGGAACTTGCCTAGGCCGTGGTTCATATAAGCTTCTTGGCCATACAAAAAATCAGAAAATTATGATAAAATGAGATGCAGACGATCGTCTTGGCTTTCCCGTCACAGCCATAAAGTGGGAACGGAGGATCACATGTTGAAACGCCCAAAGCAAACCCCGGCGTTCTTGGCTGAAGATGAATGCACGAAGCTTCATCGGTATTGGAGCGCATGCAATTATCTGGCGGCAGGAATGATCTATCTCCAGGACAACCCGCTGTTGAAAAGCCCATTGACTACGGAACATATCAAAAAGCGTCTTCTGGGGCATTGGGGCTCCAGCCCCGGATTATCCTTTATCTATGTGCATCTGAACCGTCTCATCAAAAAATATGATCTGAATATGATCTGCATCACCGGTCCGGGGCATGGCGCCCCCGGCATCCTGGCGCCGGTGTATCTGGAAGGCACCTATTCGGAGATTTATCCGGACAAGAGTGAAGATGAAGAAGGCATGGCCAGGTTCTTCAAACAATTTTCCTTCCCCGGCGGGATCGGAAGCCACTGCACGCCGGAAACGCCGGGCTCGATCCACGAAGGCGGGGAATTGGGATATAGCCTTTCCCATGCCTATGGTGCGGCCTTCGACCATCCGGATCTGATTGCTGCGGCCATTGTGGGAGACGGTGAGGCAGAAACCGGACCCCTGGCCACTTCCTGGCACTCCAATAAATTTTTGAACCCTGTGCGTGATGGGGCGGTACTGCCCATTCTTCATCTCAACGGGTACAAAATCGCCAATCCTACGATCCTGGCCCGAATCAGCCAAGAAGAATTGGAATGCTTGTTCAAGGGATGCGGTTATCGGCCCTATTTCGTCGAAGGCGATGAGCCCATGAGGATGCACCGGCTGATGGCCGAGGCCATGGAGGAAGCCGTTCTGGAGATCCGGCGGATTCAGACAGAAGCCCGATCCCGGGGCTTTTTGAAGCGTCCGGTCTGGCCTATGATCATTCTGAGATCTCCGAAAGGCTGGACAGGCCCCAAGGAAATCGACGGCCGGCCCATTGAAGGGACCTGGCGGTCCCATCAGGTTCCTCTGAACAAGGTCCACGAAAATCCCGAGCATTTGAAGAAACTGGAGGATTGGCTGACCAGCTACCAGCCGCAGACCTTATTTGATGGAGCCGGAAGGCTGGTTCCCGAGCTCAGGGCGCTGGCGCCGGCGGGCAACCGTCGGATGAGCGCCAACCCCGCGGCCAACGGCGGCCTCCTGCGCAAGCAGCTGCGGATGCCGGATTTCCGGGATTATGCGGTCATCGTGGAGCAACCGGGTCACCTAGACCATGAAAATACGGCGCCGCTGGGAGAATTCCTGAGGGACGTGTTCCGGAACAATCCGGACAATTTCAGAATGTTCGGCCCGGACGAAACGGCTTCCAATCGATTGCAGGCCGTATATGAAGCAAGCAAAAAAACCTGGATCGCGGATTACCTTAAGGAAGATGCCGATGGCGGCGAGCTGGCTGCGGACGGGAAGGTCATGGAGATGCTCAGCGAGCATACGCTGCTGGGATGGCTTGAAGGCTATATTCTGACAGGGCGGCACGGCTTGTTCCATACTTATGAAGCCTTTGCCCACATCATCGATTCCATGTTCAACCAGCATGCCAAATGGCTGAGCATCAGCCGCTATGAAACCCCATGGCGTGCGCCGATCTCCTCAGAAAACATCCTGTTATCCTCCACCGTATGGCGTCAGGACCATAACGGCTTCTCCCATCAGGACCCGGGGTTTTTGGATCTGCTGACCAACAAAGACCCGGAGGTGGTCCGGATCTATCTTCCGCCGGACGCCAACTGCTTGCTTTCCACAGCGGACCACTGTCTGAAAAGCACCGGCTATGTGAATGTGATCGTTTCGGATAAACAGAGGCATTTGCAGTATCTGAGCATGGAGGAAGCGGTCCGGCATTGCACCAAGGGCATCGGCATCTGGGGCTGGGCCAGCAACGACAAGGTTGTGAATGAATTGTCTGATCCGGACATCGTGATCGCCGGCTGCGGGGATGTGGCCACTCAGGAGGCCTTGGCCGCAACGGCTATTCTTCGGGAGGAATTTCCGGCGCTCCGCGTGCGGTTCATCAACATTGTGGATCTGACGCGGCTGATGTCCGCCTCCGAGCATCCTCACGGCCTGACCGAGGATGAATTCAATTCCCTCTTTACCAAGGACAAGGATGTGATTTTCAATTTCCACGGCTATCCATGGCTGATCCACAAGCTGACCTACATGCGGACCTGCCAGCAGCGGCTTCATGTCCATGGCTATAAAGAGAAAGGCAACATCAATACGCCCCTTGAACTGGCCATCATCAATGAGATCGACCGTTTCCACCTGGTCATCGACGTCATCGATCTGGTTTCCTCCATCGGTTCGAAGGGGGCCTATGTGCGGGAACGGATGAGGAACGAAATTTTTGAAAACGTCCAATATGCCCATGCATATGGTATCGACAAGGAAGAAATTAGAAATTGGAAATGGCCTTTTTAAAAGCCGGGATTTGGGGGCGTGATGAATCCTGCCGACAGGAGAAGCAGAAACCAGTTCTTTTCGGCGAAAAACGATCAGGAGAAGGTGCTTCATGAAGCTTTATTCCGGAAGCCTTTACTGGGATAAAACCGTTGACACTCCCTATCGGTTTGAAAAAGTCAAGGAAGGGAAAAGAACCCAGGTTTTGATTGCCGGCGGAGGGATCAGCGGGACGTTGTGCGCCAATGTTCTCTCCGCTTTGGGGATGGATGTGATCCTTGCAGAAAAAAACAAAATAGGGAAAGGCAGCAGTCTCGCCAGCACAGGGCTGCTCCAATACCGCAGTGATAAAATGCTCTGTGAGTTTGCCGATGACATCGGGGAGGAACGAGGGTGCTTATTTTACCGGATGTGCCTGGAAGCCATGGACCAGCTCACGTTGTTGAATCAATCCTTAGGGGGTAATACGGAGTATAGGTCTATCGACAGCCTATACTATGCTTCTGAAAAAAAAGATGTTGAGAAATTAGTCAGGGAATATGCGCTTCTAAGGAAGTATGATTTCCCAGTGGAGTTCCTAAATGAGGAGCAGCTGAAAAAAGTCTATCAAATCCATAAACCTTGCGCGCTGCTTACATGGCATGATGCGGACGTGAATCCCTACCGATTGATCCAGTCGCTGACCAGGAAGAATATTGAGCAAGGCGTCCGTTATTATGAGAATACAGAATTAGACTTAGACAAAATCCAAGACAATGAAATCTTAACCAAAGAGGGCCATCCCATACAATTCGAGAATCTGATCCTGACTACAGGCTATTCAAAAATCTATCCAATCATTAAAGACAAAATCATCATACGGAGGACTTATGCGTTTTGTTCCAAGCCTATGAAGGATGACTTGTGGAAAGACGATGTGATGGTTTGGGAAACGAAAAATCCCTACCTTTATTTTCGAACCACCATGGACCACAGAATTATTGGCGGCGGACTGGACGAAGATCAAAAGGAATTAGAGCAGGACGAAGAAAAGATTATGGCCAAGGCGAAACGGATTGCCGGTCAGATCGAGGCGATATTTCCCAATTTTGGCATTCAGATCGACGCTGCCTGGAATGCGTTGTTCTATGGATCAAAAGACGGGATCCCTTTTATCGGCAAAGACCCTGATCAAGGAAACCGCTATTATCTGCTGGGTTATGAGGGGAATGGAATGTGTTACTCAATGGCAGGGGCCATGATTCTGAAAGATGACATTCTGGGAAAGCCCAATTTATATAGGGACATCGTCAGATTGGACCGAGGGATCTAAGCGCTGAGAATTGAGAATGGATGCGATCGGTCCCAAGACAAAGTTGTGGTATCTAAAGAAAGCAAGGTGTGCTGTTTTAAACAGCGGAAAATTCCCCCAATGAAGGAGGTCCGTTTATGAACGCTATTTTCCAGTCCATAGCCCAGATTTTCAGAGGAACGGCGAAGGCCTTGCAGACCTTTCCTGTGACCATTGCCTGCGCGTTTGGCTTTGCGGTGGTGACCATGGTCAGGATCCAACTGGATTGGCCGCAGCAGGAACCCTATAACTTTGTGTTCAACTGTTGGCATTGGGCCTTCGCCATGGGAGCGATTTTCAGTCTGGCCGTCAGCACATGGGCTAAAAGCCGTTTTAACGACATGAAGTCTGAGCTGGTCGCCGATGGTCTTGGCGTTTTGTCGGTGATTGCAACCTTTTTCGCACTCCTTCAGTTCGGCGGGACGGATCCTGCCTTGACCGGCGCCCGTTATGCAGTGGTCACCGGACTGGCGGCGGCTCGGGTCGGCGTGGCCATGCTGGTAAGCTTTGCCGCCTTTATTGTTTTGGCCGGTTATCCCAAAGACCAGTCTGATTTTTCCCAGTCCTTTTTTATGACCCATAAGGCGTTTTTCATTGCATCGATCTACGGTGCGGTCATGACCAGCGGCGCCTCCGGCGTTGCAGGCGCCGTGCAGGCTTTGCTATACCGCGAGATGAGCAGCAAAGTCTATATGTACATCGCCACCTTGACGGGCTTTATTGCTTTTACGATTTTTGTGGGGTATTTTCCGGACTTCCGCAAAGGAAAGGTCGACGAACGGCGGCCGATGGTCCAGAATCAGCCGCGGTTCATCATGATTTTATTGGATTACATCATGATTCCGCTGATGCTGGCTTTGACGGTGGTCCTTTTGATCTGGGCAGGTAAAACTGTCCTGGAAGGCATGGGCTCCTCCTTCCTTCGGCTGTCCAGCATTGCGTCCTCCTATGCCGTGGGCGGCATTTGGCTTCATACCATGGTGACGCAGCATGAATCCGGGCTGGCGAAATTCTACCGGCGCAGCTATCCCTTTGCTGCGCTGGTGATCCTGGCCTTTGAGGCTTGGGCCCTCGTGATACAGCTGGGCAAGTCAGGCCTCAAAATGACGGAGTACTCCTTTGTTTTAATCTGGATTGCCGCAGTTGCAGCGGTTGTTTTGCTGATCATGATCAAAGCGAAAGCCCACCCGGTGATTGTTGTCTTGGTTTGCACCTTGGCCGTGATCTCGGTTTTGCCGGCGGTCGGTTATCATGCACTGCCGGTGACATCCCAAGTCAATCGTTTAGAGAAGCTTCTGGTCCAGGAGGGGATCCTATCCGGCGACCAACTGGCGCCCGCAGCCACCGCGCCTGAAAGCACCGTTCGCGAAGCCATCACCGATGCGGTGGAATATCTCGCCTATGCCCGGGACGCCAAGCTGCCGGCCTGGTTCGACCCGAGATTGCGTGAAAACGAGGTTTTCAGAACCAGGCTGGGCTTTGAAAAAACCTGGCCGAAGCCGGAGGAACCCGGAGCGGGACCTGCCATGGGAACCTATCTGTATTTACCGGCCGAAGCCATCGATATTATGGACTATGATTGGGCAGTCAATATGATGGGCGGTTATGGAAAAGAGCAGGAATATGTCACCATCCAGGGCGACCGGGGCGTCTACCGGATCTATTGGACGATGCCCGGTGGCCAAGGAATCCCTTTGCTGAAGATCTTTTTGGGCGAGCAGGTGATCCTGGAACAGGATATGAATCCTTACATCGACCAGATCGCTGCAAAGTATCCGCCGGGCCAGGGTTTTTCGGACCAGGCAGACTTAAAGGATATGAGTCTCCGGTTGGAAACGCCTGAAGTCGCTGTCCTGCTGGTTTTCAGCAATATCGACATCAACATCGATCCCCAAGAGGACGTCATCAACTACTGGCTCAACCTGAATGCGTTGTACCTGAAAGAGAAAGAATAAACGTCCTGCTTCCTATAAGCGCGGGCAACTGAAATAAAACGGATCCATACGTTGAAGGGGGGCTTTTTATGGCCGAAATCAAAGTCGATGTGCGAGGGGAAACCTGTCCGATTCCACTGGTGGAGGTCCGCAAGGCGATCAAAAAGGCTGCTGCAGGGGACATTATTGAAGTGATCGGAACCCACCCGGCATCAAAAAAGGAAATCCCCATGGCAGCCCATGCTTTATCCATTAAGATCCTCAGCGATGAACAAACCGGGGAGGAATGGAAAATCAGGCTGGAAGTTTGAATGAGGAACCGATCGAAAGCAAAAGGAGGCGAGGGCGTGAGTGACAAGGCGACCCTTATCGTACACAGCGGCGATTTGGACAAAATCTACAGTGCGCTTATTGTAGCCAATGGCGCGTTGGCCATGGGCATGGAAGCGAGCCTCTATTTTACCTTCTGGGGGCTTTTGCGCTTGAAAAAAGGCGGACTGGATCAAGGCGGCCTGTCGAAAATGAACATGCTGGGATTGGGAAGGCTGATGATCCGGCGCCGAATGAAGAAGGCCAATGTCGCTTCGGTGGAAAGACTCATCCTGGATTTCAAAGAGCTTGGCGGGAAAATCATTGCCTGCGAAATGACCATGGAAATCATGGGCGTGAAGCGTCAGGATCTCAATGAAAGCCTCATCGATGACTATGGAGCGGTGGGTACCTATATTCAGGAGGCCAGAGACTCCGCAATCACTTTAATGGTATAGGAGTGAAATCCATGACAGAGAAACCGATTTATCTGGACAATGCTGCCGCGACCCGGCTGGACGAAAAAGTCCTCGAAGCGATGCGTCCGTGCTTCTTCGAGAATTATGCAGTGGCCACTTCCGAATTCGGGTATTCCCAAGGCCTGGAGGCACGTGAAACCTTGGCCCAGGCAAGAGCGGCCGTCGCGGCGGCCTTGGGCGCGGAGCCGGACGAGCTGATATTCACTTCCGGCAACACGGAATCCAGCAATCTGGCGCTGAAGGGGGTGGCCAAGTCCCTGGGGCTGCAGAAAGGCAATCGCATCATCCTTTCAAAGGTCGAGGATTTTCCGGTCCTTCACAGCGCAAGGGCCTTGGAAAAGCAGGGATATATCGTGGATTACGCGGATGTGGACGAATATGGCCGAATAAACCCTGATGAATTGGAAGCCTTGATCAGGGACGAGACGATCCTGGTCTCGATCCAGCACGGCAATCAGGAAATCGGGACGATCCAGGATATAGCGGCCATCGGGGAACTGTGTCATAGAAAACAGGTGCTATTTCATACGGACGCAACCCACAGCTTTACGAGGGTCCCCCTTGATGTCAAGAAAATCCATGTTGATCTGATCACCCTGTCGGCCCACACGATCCATGGGCCCAAAGGAATCGGCGGACTGTATGTGCGGAAGGGCACGCCCATCTCGAAAATCATGGACGGGGGGTTTCAGGAATTCGACTTAAGAGCCGGAATCGAAAACATACCCGGAGCTGTGGGCTTCGCAAAAGCCGTGGAGTTGGTAACGCCAGAAGAAAATGCCCGTTTGAGTGCGATGCGTGACCGGATCATCCAACAGGTATTCAGCACGATTCCCCTGACCACATTGAATGGCCATCCGGAGCAAAGGCTGCCTCAAAATGCAAACATCACCTTCCATCATGTGGAAGGCGAGTCGGTGACCCTTCATCTGGATATGTACGGGATTGCCGTGAGTACGGGTTCTGCCTGTTTCAGCAGGTCTTTGGAGGCGAGCCATGTCATGATGGCCATCGGAGGCGATCACGAGAGAGCCCACGGATCGATCCGATTCACCTTCGGACGCTGCAATGCAATGGAAGAAATCGATTTTGTGGTTGAAAAGCTGGCGAAAATTATCGAGGAACTTCGAAAGATCAGCCCTTTGGGCAAAACAGGAGGTGCATCCCATGACATTTCCCTATAACGAAATCGTGCTGGATCATTTCCGCAATCCCCGTAATGTGGGAAGTTTAGAAAATCCTGATGGAAAAGCAACCGAAGGCAGCCCGGCCTGTGGAGATATGGTATCGGTCTATATCCAAGTGGACCAGGCAACCCAGATCATCACGGATATCAAATTTGAGTCCTATGGCTGTGCATCAAACATTGCGACCGGTTCGATCATCACAGAGCTGGCAAAAGGAAAGACGTTGGAGGAAGCCAAAAATATCACGTGGAAACAGGCTTCCGAAGCTTTGGGAGGACTGCCGCCCATCAAAGCCCACTGTTCAGTACTGGCGGTCGAAGGCCTTCGGAGCGCAATTCAAAATTACGAAGAAAAGCATGGACTGACGGCCGACCGGGAAACGACCACGGAGGAAATCGTTCGGCGGAGACTTAAACGGGTCATGAATCCCATGAAAGGCCTGGATATGGTCGCGACCCAGATGGTGAAGGAGATCGAAATCAAGGACGGCATCATCCGGGTCGTGGTGGATCTGCCGGAAGACCATCAATTTGCAGCTTCGATCAAGGAAGAAGCGAAGGAACGGCTGGAAAATCTATGGGATGTCAACAAAGTCATCATAGAATTTTCCAAATAACAAAGAGGATGAAAGGGATGTTCGTCATAAACGGAAATCCCGAATTCAAAATCCCCCGACCGAAGCACCGGAACGGCCTTCGATCGGGGGATCGTCTTCTCATAGAATTCAGCAGGATATCGTTAATGGACTAGCGATGAAGGACCATCATGAACTCTTCGCCGGTGATGGTTTCCCGTTCCAGCAGATGCTGGGCCAGCTCATTGAGTTTGGCGGCGTTTTCTTTCAAGATCCCGCGGGCCTTTTCATGGGCTTGCCGAAGGATCTGCAGAACCTCGTTGTCGATTTTGGCGGCGGTCTCAGCGGAACAGGCCAGGGCGGCATCCCCGCCCAGATATTGGTTGCTGACGGTTTCCAGCGCCATCATGCCAAAGGTTTCGCTCATGCCCAGGCGGGTGACCATGGCCCGGGCCAGCTTGGTGGCCTGTTCGATGTCGTTGGAGGCGCCGGAGGTGCTGGTGCCGAAAATAAGCTCTTCTGCGGCACGGCCGCCGGTCAGCGTGGTGATTTTGTTGAGGGCTTCTTCCTTGGACATGAGCACCGACTCATTTTCTGCCACCTGCATGGTATAGCCCAGGGCGCCGGAGGTGCGGGGAATGATGGTGATTTTATGGACCGGTGCGGAATCCTTCTGTTTTGCAGCCACCAGGGCATGGCCGATCTCATGGTAAGCAATGATCTGCTTTTCCTTTGGCGAGATCACGGCGCCTTTTCGCTGATAACCGGCGATGACCGTTTCCACCGATTCCTCCAGGTCCACCTGTTCCACTTGAGTCCTTCCCTCTTTAACGGCGTGAAGAGCTGCTTCATTGACGATGTTGGCCAGTTCAGCGCCGGAGGCGCCGGCGGTGGCCCGGGCGATGGCATTGAAATCAATGTTGCCTGACAGCTTGATGGCTTTGGCATGGACTTTGAGGATCGCTTCCCGTCCGGCCAGGTCCGGCAGTTCCACAGGGATGCGACGGTCAAAACGTCCGGGACGCAGGAGCGCTTTGTCCAAGGTGTCCGGACGGTTTGTGGCGGCCAGGATGACCACGCCCTTTCGGCCGTCGAAGCCGTCCATTTCGGTCAGCAGCTGGTTCAAGGTTTGTTCCCGTTCGTCATTGCCGCCCATGGGTCCGCTGTCGCGGCGTTTGCCGATGGTATCGATCTCATCGATGAAGACGATGCAAGGGGCTTTTTCCTGGGCTTGCTTGAATAGGTCTCGAACCTTCGCAGCCCCCATTCCGACGAACATTTCGACGAATTCTGATCCGGAAATCGAGAAGAAGGGGACCTTGGCCTCGCCGGCCACGGCCTTGGCCAGGAGGGTCTTGCCAGTGCCCGGAGGACCAACCAGCAGAGCGCCTTTCGGCATGTTGGCGCCGATGGCTTCGTATTTTGCAGGATTGTGGAGGAAATCAACGATCTCTTTCAGAGCTTCCTTAGCTTCATCCTCGCCGGCCACGTCGGCAAAGGTTTTGCCGGTCTGGGCCTCCACGTAGATTTTGGCGTTGCTTTTACCGAAAGACATCATGTTCCCGCCCATTCTTTTTGCCAGGGAGCGGGATAACCATTGGCCCACCGCCACAAAAAAGAGTATGGGCAGGATCCAGCTGGTCAGAAAATTCATCAGGGGTGAATTTTCTTTGGGGATGACCTTGGAATATTTGATCCCGGCCTCCTGGAGCCGGTTGACCAGATCCGGATCGTCCATTCTTCCGGTGATGTACACCGTTTGCTGGTCTTCGGTTTTATTGGAAAGAAATGCGATTTGGGCATCGCCGACTTCCACCTCGGTGATTTCCTTGCTTTGAAGCATGGTCAGGAAGGTGCCGTAATCCACTTGCTGCACGGCGCGGTTATGGACGGTGGGAAGGATCAGGGAATTGATCAGCAGCAGCACCAGCAGCGCGACCAAGTAGAAGTAGATCAATGGTTTTTTTGGATTTTTCGAAAGGTCCATGGTGTTTGCTCCTCTGTTTTAGTTTTGCGGGGTGTCCCCGCCGGCGGAGGGTTCGTCCTGGGCGGCCTGCCGCAGATCGGCAAGCAATTCGTTCAACAAATGCAGGCCTTTGAGGATGTCGGATAGATTCTCCTGGGACCGCTTCGTAAAAACGGGCATAAACTTCTTTTCCAGACAAGCTTCGATCTGCTGGATGGCTTCCTGTCCGGAAGCCGTCAGAGTGACCTCCACGATCCGCTCGTCGGCCTGGCTGCGGCTGCGCCGGAGATAGCCATCGCCGGAAAGCTTTTTGCACATGGCGGAGGTGTTGCCGTAGGCCAGGCACAGATTGCGGCTCAAGTCTCCGATGGTTTGGGGCGTATGATGCTGCAGCTCCAGAAGCAGGCGGATTTGAGCCGGGGTCAGGCCGAAGGGGCAATAAAGGGGAGTGAAGGTATTGTTCATGTGTTGGTTGATTTGGTAGAGCAGATCGGAAAACTGATGTTTGAAATCCATCATGATCATATGTATCGCCTCAGCATTCTCCCATATATTTATAAAAGAAAATATTTATGATACATAAATAATAATACGGATAAACCCTTCTGTCAACTATGTTTGGATGGGAAACGGCTCCTGATTTCTTTTGCACTTCAGGCCGGGATGCTATACAATAATCATTAACCAAGAGCGTGGAGAGAAATGATGCGCAAAGACCAATGCCGGCAGGTGGAATGCCAAGGTGCAACAATCGAATATCGGCTGGTCCGCAAACCGGTAAAAAACATCAATCTGAGGATCCGGCAGGAACTGGCGGTGGTGGTCTCCGCCAATGAGCGGGTGCCGCTGGCCAGGGTGGACGCCTTTGTCAGCGCCAAGGGTCCATGGATCCTGAAAACCCTGGAGCGTCTTCGCAGCCGTCCGGTCATGCCGGCCTTGCCAGCCAATCAGAGCGCCGCTGAAAAAAGGGCTTGCCGGATGAGATTCCAAAGGGCCCTGGAGCGGCTGCTGCCCCACTTCACAGCCTTCGGAGTCGACATGCCGGAGCTGAAGATCCGAACGATGAAAAGCCGTTGGGGAAGCTGTGCCTATCAGAAAGGAACCATAACCCTCAACAGCCGCCTGATGCATACGCCCGAGGAATGCCTCGAATATGTGGTGGCCCATGAATTGGCCCATTTTATCCACCCTGACCATTCGCCGAGCTTTTACGGATTGCTGTCCCGGGTAATGCCGGACCATCGTGAAAGGAAGAAACGGCTGGAGAGCCAGGGCCGGATTTTATAAAGAAATATTAAAAAACAACCGCACAATAAGGAGATGGACAACATGACGGAACCTGAAAATTGTATCCATGACTGCAGCCAATGCAGTGAAAGCTGCAGCTCAAGGGAAAATATCCCGGAATCGTTTCTGGAAGAACCCAACAAAATGAGCAATGTCCGAAAAGTAATCGGCATCGTCAGCGGCAAAGGGGGCGTGGGCAAATCCCTGGTTACCTCCATGCTGGCCGTGACCTTGAATCGCCGGGGCCTGCACACGGCGATCCTGGACGCGGACATTACCGGTCCCTCCATCCCCAAGGCCTTCGGGGTCCAGGAAAAGGCGGTCGGCACCGAATTCGGCATGCTGCCGGTCAAAAGCAAGACCGGCATCGATATTATGTCCATTAATTTGTTATTAGAAGACGAAACAGAACCTGTGGTATGGCGCGGCCCGGTGATTGCCGGTGCGGTCAAGCAATTCTGGACGGAGGTCATCTGGCATGATGTGGACGTTCTGTTTGTGGACATGCCGCCGGGCACCGGTGATGTGCCCCTGACGGTTTTCCAGTCTCTGCCGGTGGATGGGATCATTGTGGTGACGTCACCCCAGGAATTGGTGACCATGGTGGTCTCCAAAGCGGTCAACATGGCCAAAATGATGGAGATCCCCATCGTCGGCATCGTGGAGAACATGAGTTATCTGAAATGTCCCGATTGCGGCAAAGTGATCAAGCCTTTCGGAGAAAGCCATATCGAAGCGGTGGCCGCCAAATATGGGCTGGAGGTTCTGGGCAAGCTGCCCATGGATCCGACCGTTTCCTCGGCCTGCGACAAAGGCCTGATCGAGCTGTTCGCTGGCAGTGACCTGGACCGGGCGGCTGATGCGGTGGAAAGTTTCAAAAAGTAGTTTTCTGGTCCACAGTGTGAACCGCTGCAAGCAAGAAGGCGATTGCAAGGCGATTGCAAATAAAAGTTGACAGAAGTTTTCCTTTCTTTGTATAATTAATAGGCTTGAATATATAAAGTAAGTATTGCTTTTGAACATTGGCAAATCAAAGATGTCTTTTTGAGCCGGCCACCCCTGCCCAATAAAGCGACTTGCTATTCTATGCTATAGATAGCAAGTTTTTTTATAATCAATGCCTGACACTGATTTGGGAGGATTCTATGACCGCAAAACCTGGACCAGCGCCTGAACAGAAGAATTTATCCGATTTTGGCCTCTTCATGATTTATTTTGCAGTTCTCATGGTGATGTGGCTGCTTCTGTCGGGGCATTACGATCTCAAATATGTGATGTACGGTGTGCTCACCTGTGCTTTCGGCGCAGGGGTCGGCGTGCGGACCTTCAGACTCCCGATCCGGGGCGACGGACGGCAAATGCAGATTGCCGCCCGCCCCCTGGTTTTTTTTAAATTGCTGGGGTATTGCGGCTGGCTGATTTACCAAATCATTCTGGCCAACATCCAGGTGGCTTTCGTGATTCTGAATCCCGCCTTGCCCATCGTGCCGCAGATCATCCGTTTCCGGCTGCGCTTCGAGAATCCCATAGCCGTGTTTGTCCTGGCCAATTCCATTACCTTGACCCCGGGAACGATCACCTTGGACGTGGAGGGGGATGTTTTCACCGTTCATGCCCTGATCGGGTCAGCCGCGGCCGAGTGGCAGGAAGTGGCGGCTGGCAAGCCGAATGTAATGATCCGCAGGATCGCCGGTTTATTCGGAGAGCCGGCGCTGCCTGGCCGTGCGGAGGGGATGGTATAAGATGGATTTTTTTGAAACAAGCGTATTGATCGTCTGTGTGGGCATTATCCTGACCATGGCCGTCATGGTGGAAAGGATCTGGAAGGGACCGACGGCCTACGACCGGCTCAATGCCCTTGCGCTGATTGGGACCGATACGATCCTCCTTGTGGTTTTGATCGGTATGATCACCAACCAGATCGACCACTACGTCGACATCGCCATCACCTATGCCATGATCGGCTTCATCGGGCTGGCGCTGATCGCAAAATACATCACCGACCGTCAAATAGACAGAGACCTTGCAAATACCGGGGGTTCAGCGGAAAAACAGGAAATTGAGTCCCCGATTGCCGCCTCAGCCGACGTACGTCCGAGAAAGGAAGCAGACCGATGAACCAGTGGATTGGAATCATTCTTCTATTCGGAGGATTGTTTTTTATTGTTGTGACCGCCATCGGCGTCGTCAGGCTTCCGGATTTTTATACCCGGCTTCATGCCACAGGCAAGAGCGAGACCTTGGGGGTCCTGCTGTCTTTTCTGGGCCTGGCGCTCTATCATGGTGTCAGCCTGGCCAGCTTTAAGATGCTGCTGATCATCCTTTTCATCCTCTTTGCCAATCCCATCGGAACCCATATGCTGAGCCGGGCGGCCTTTCGAGCTGGAATAGAGCCCTGGAAGAAGGAGGGGCATCGATGATCTTCGTGATTCTTTTAAGCCTATTGCTGCTGATCATCCTGGTCACCGGCCTGATCGCCGTGTTTATTCCTCATATTTTTGGCAGTGTCGTTCTGTTCAATGCCTTCAGCTTCTTCGTGGTGCTGGCCTACCTGCTGCTGTCCGCACCGGACGTAGCCTTTACAGAGGCAGTCATCGGCGTGGTCTCCACAGCCTACTATGTCATTGCGGTCCGTGAATTGCGAAAGGGGGACCAGGAATGAAACACAGGTTTTCCAGGCTGAGCCTTGCTTACGGACTTATCTGCCTGGCGGTACTGGGGATTATGGTTTACTGCACAACCTTCCTGCCGTCCTATACGCAGCTGGACAATCCGGCCCACCGAAATGTGGCGGAGCATTATATAACCCAGGCCAAAGCCGAGACCGGCTCACCCAATATGGTGACGGCGGTCCTTGCGGATTACCGCGGTTTGGATACGCTGATCGAAACCTCAGTCATTTTCACGGCGGGGGTCGTGACCTATGCGCTGATTGCCATCCGGCGGCGGAAAAATTATATCTGGGGAGGGGATGAAGACCTTGAAAGCGACGACTAACAGCATCATCCTGGAAGTGGCCTGCCGCCTTCTGATCCCCGTACTGATTGTCTTTGGCATCTATGTATTGGTCCATGGTGAATACAGTCCCGGCGGCGGTTTCCAGGCTGGGGTGGTTCTGGCGCTGGCGGTGATTCTGAACCGGGTAATGGAGCCGGCCGACACCAAAAAAGGTTATTGGACGTTCAAAATCATTGCCCTGGCGGGCATGGGGCCTGTTATTTATATATTGACAGGCTTATGGTCGATTCCCTTTGGCGGCAATTTTCTGGAATACAGCCTTCTGCCCCTGGCGGTTCATGAGGCAGAACGCCACCTTTATGGGATTCTGTTGATCGAAGTGGGTGTGACCGTGGGGGTCATGGCGACGATCATCTCGATATTTGATTCTCTCGGAAAGGTGGGGGACCCGGATGACCATGGCAGTCTTCTTTAGTTATGTGATCTTCTGGCTGATCGCACTGCTCTATGTCAGTGGTTTCTTTGGCATGATGGAGCATCACCACCTGGTAAAAAAATTGATGGCCATGAACCTGATGCAGACCGCCGTGATTCTCTTTTTCCTTGTCCTTGGCCAAAAAATCGGAGGCGTGACCCCCATCGCCGTTCCCGGCCTCACGGACCCGGACGCCTATGTCAATCCTCTGCCTCAGGCGCTGATGCTGACCGCCATCGTGGTCAATCTCAGCACCACCGGGACAGCCCTGGCTTTTTTGATCGTGATCAAGAAGCATTGGAATACCTTGGATGAATCTGAAATCATGCGGAGGATGGACAAGTGATGGCGCATATACCCGTTCTGCTGGTATTGGTCCCGCTGCTGACAGCCCTGGCACTGCCTGCCGTCAACTGGATGATGCCACGCCTTACCCAAATCTTTTTAAAAAGCGCCTTGCTGTTCAATCTGGCTTTGGCGGTTCTGGCTATGCGTCATGTGGTGACGGAAGGGCCCTGGCATTACTGGCTGGGGAATTGGGCGCCTCCCTTTGGCATCGAATTTGTCGTGGATGCCATGTCCGGCACGGTGGTGCTGGTGACCGCCGGCATGGCGTTTGTGATTGCCCTATACGCCCGCCCCTTTTTCAAAATGGATGAAGCCGGCCTGCAGGCGAGGACCCTGTTCTATGTGCTGTTTACCTTGATGGTCACGGGCGTGATTGGCGTGGCGGTCGCGGGGGACATTTTTACCCTGTACGTTTTCATTGAAATCGCATCGATTTCATCCTATGGGCTTGTGGCGATGGGCGGCAGAAGGGCAGCCTTTGCCGCTTTTCGATACCTGATCCTGGGCACGGTGGCCGCAACCTTTTATCTCCTTGGCACCGGCCTGATTTTCGCCATGACCGGGACACTGAACATGGCTCAGCTCAGCACGCTGCTGCCGCCCATGATGGGATCGCCGGCGATCCTGGCCGCTCTATGCTTTGTGATGCTGGGGCTGGGCACGAAGACGGCCATGGTGCCGCTGCATGCCTGGCTGCCGGATGCCCATACCTACGGGCCCACACCGGCCATTGCCTTTCTGGCGACCGCCTTGCTGAAGGCTTTTGCTTATGGGATCTACCGGTTTCTGTACCAGGTCTTTGGAGGCCATGGCCAGCCGGTAACGGCCATGGCTCTGCAGATCCTTGGCTGGCTGGCGGCGGCCGGTATCCTATACGGTTCGGTCATGGCCATCGCCCAGAAGGACTTCCGCAGAATGCTGGCCTACTCTACCATTGCTCAAATATCTTACATTCCCCTGGGCATCGCCATCGGAACCCCCGCTGCGCTGGCCGGTGCGGCCCTGCAGATGATCAGCCACAGCATGTCCAAAGGCTGTCTTTTTATGATCAAGAGCGGAATGCATCTGAAGCTTCATACCACCCAGATCAGCGAGCTGCGCGGCATGAGCGTTGTCATGCCTTTCTCCAGCCTTGCCTTGACCATTTCGGCATTTTCGATGATCGGCTTGCCGCCCACTTCAGGCTTCTTTGTCAAGTGGCAGCTGGTTCGGGGCGCCGCCGAAGCCGGTTTCGGCTGGATGATGGCGGTGCTGGTCCTCAGCGGCCTCTTGAATGCGGTTTATTTCTTCCGGATTCTGGAAAATGTGTTTATCCGGAAACCTGAACCCGACGTCCATTCAGACCAGAGCCATGGACCGATGACGTCGGCCGGGCCTGAACTGCCCCTTCCGATGCTGGCGGCCATGATGATTCTGGCGGCGGGCATCCTGGCCGCGGGCGTTGGGAGCGGCTGGCTGACGGAGCATATCTTCAGTCTGATCAGCCTGGCGGGAGGTGGTCTATAAGATGATCATGGATGTTTTTATGGGCGCCCGGCCTTTATGGGCGGTCCTTGTATCCATCCCGGCGGCCTTTCTGATCCTGGCCAGCCGGAACAAACCCAATTTGCGTGAATTTTGGACCTTGGCTGCGGCCGTGCTGAAAATCGGGATCGTTTATTCCATGCTTCCTGCGATTCTCCGGGGGGAGACCCTCAGTTGCCGCCCGCTGATCCTAGCGCCCGGGATCGAATTGTTTTTCCGGGTGGATGCCGCCGGCATGCTGTTCGCAGCCCTGGCATCCGCTTTGTGGCTCCTGACCTCGGTGTTTTCCATCGGTTACATGCGGTCCCTGCATGAGGAACACCAGACCGGCTATTACGCCAGTTTTGCCTTATGTCTGTCGGCAACCATGGGGATCGCTTTTGCCGGCAATCTGCTGACCTTCTTCATTTTTTTTGAGATGCTGACCCTGGCCACCTATCCCCTGGTGGTTCACGAACGCAATGAAGAGGCGCTGAAGGCAGGCCGGCAGTACCTGACGTATACCCTCATATCCGGACAGATGACCCTCGTCGGGATCGTGCTGGTGTATTTGACCGCCGGCCAGGGCAACTTCATACCCGGCGGGTTCATGGGCGGCACAGCCGATGGGCCGGTCCTGGCGGTTATTTTCCTGCTGCTTCTGGCAGGGCCGGCCGTCAAAGCCGGGATGATGCCCTTTCACGGCTGGCTTCCGGCGGCCATGGTGGCGCCGACGCCGGTCAGCGCCTTGCTCCATGCGGTGGCGGTGGTCAAGGCGGGCTGTTTTGGCGTGCTGCGGATCATCGGGTATGTCTTTGATCCCGGGCTGCTGCTTGAGATCGGAGCGGCCAAACCGCTGGCCTTGCTTTCAGGCATCACCATCGTGTTCGCTTCCCTGATCGCGCTGACCCGGCCAAATTTGAAACAGCGGCTGGCCTATTCGACCATCGGCCAGTTATCCTATATTGTGCTGGGCGCCGCTCTGGGCACTTCCTCGGCATTGATCGGGAGCTTTTTTCACCTGTTCGCCCACGGCATCATGAAAATCACACTGTTTTTCACGGCCGGTGCCATATATACCAAAACCCATGATTTGGACATTCGCAAGCTTTCCGGCCTTGGTTTGACCATGCCCTTGACCTTTATGGCTTATACCTTCTGCGCCTTAGGGATTGCGGGGATGCCTTTGGCGGCGGGTTTCATCAGCAAATGGAATTTGCTTCTGGGGGCTTCGGAAAGCGGTCAATGGGGTTATGCGGTGATTCTGATCATCAGCGGCCTGCTGGCTTGCGGCTATCTGCTTCCCGTGGCCTACAGCGCCTTCCGGGGAGAGCGGGATCCGGACATGAGCCATATCGAAGGCGAGCCCAACCTCTGGACGCTGATGCCGCTGCTGATCACATCGATCGCGGCGCTGGTTCTGGGCATTTTTCCGGATGCCATCGGACATTTCTATTCACTGGCCCGTATTGCGGCTGAAAACATCCTGACCGGAACCTATTGAGAGGAGGCGGCCCATGTATTGGAGTAAGAAGCTTTTGTATATCCTGGTGCCGATCCTCATCCTGGCTGGGATCGAGCTCCTTTTCGTTCACCCGCACCCCCACTTCGTTTGGGAGGGGTGGGTCGGATACGATGCGGTATTCGGCTTTATCAGCAGCACGATTCTGGTGATCATTGCCAAGCCTCTGATGGACGGCCTCATTAAAAGGCCCGAAGACTATTACGAAGATATCTATGTTCCCAAAGGCTATCAAGCGAATGGCATGAAGGAAACCTCTGCAGGTGAGCCTGTCAAGCCGTCGAAGGAGGATCACCATGAATAGCCTGCTGGCGCATCCATCCTTTGTTTTATTGCTGGGAGCGGTGATCATCGCCGTTCTGCCCAGAAAATACAAAAAATATCTCCTCCTGGCGACAGGGATCGCAGGCCTCATCCTGGCTTTGCGCTTGCCGGTGGGCATGGAATATAGCCTTCCTTTGATCGAGGGGCTTCCCTTGGTGATCCTGAAGGTGGATCAGCTGGCCTGGCTCATGACCTCAGCGGCCGCACTGATGCTGCTGGCGTCGATCCTGTACGGCTGGGGCGAAATCGGGCACCGGGAAATCACTTGGGGTCTGGTCTATGCCGGCGCGTCCTGCGGCGCCCTTCTCTCCGGAAGTCTGATCATGCTGGTGATCTGGTGGGAAGTGATGGCGGCGGGAGCAGCCTTTATGCTGATTTCCCGGCATGACCGGCACGCTGTAAATGCCGGGATCCGCTATTTGCTGGTTCATTTCTTTGGCGGCAATCTCCTGCTGTTCGGGATCGTCCTGCTGGCACGACAAGGTTATGTCTTGGTGGAGCCCTTGTCCCGGGGCATGGGCGCCGGGTATTGGCTTGTTCTGGCTGGCGTGGGGGTTTCGGCCGGTATGATTCCGTTTCATTCCTGGATCGCCGACGCATACCCCAATGCCAGCATTGCCGGCTCAGTGGTCATGAGCAGCATGACCACCAAGGTGGCTGCCATCACCCTTCTCCGATTGTTCGCGGGTGAAACGTTCCTGGTGTGGATGGGGATCCTGATGGCCTTTTGGGGCGTTTTCTATGCATTGAGGGAAAATCACATCCGGCGGTTGCTTTCCTATCATATCATCAGCCAATTGGGCCTGATCATCACGGCCATTGGCATCGGAACCCCCTTGGCCAAGAATGCGGCGGTGGCGCTGACCATTGGCAATATGGTTTATAAAGGCCTGCTCTATATGAGCACGGGGAGCATTTATTATTGCACCGGCAAACAGAAGCTGACCGAGCTGGGCCATCAAATCGAAACGGTCCCGATCAACGCCTGTTTCTTTTTTGTCGGCGCCCTATCCATAGCCGGGATGCCCGGATTGATGGGCTTCGCCTGCAAACCGATGGTCATGGCGGCCGCCGGCAGCGAGCATATGGCCCTGGTCAGTGTCCTGCTGTATTTTGCCGGTATCGGGACCTTTCTTTCGATACCGCTGAAATTGGGCTATAACATGTTTGTCGGAGTCAATCCTGCTCCGGAAATGAAGAAACCGCCAAAAATCATGATGTATGTGGGGATGGCTCTGCTGGCCGTCATCATTTTCATCGCCGGTCTTTTTCCAGGCCGGTTCTATCAGCTTCTGCCATGGTCGGAGCTGACCTCCTACACACCGTATACGCTGGACCATGTGGTTTCGGAGTTCCAGCTTCTGCTGGGATCCTTACTGGCCTTTATTGTTCTGCACCATCTGTTCAAGGTCAAGAAAGGCGTCTCCCTGGACATGGACTGGTTTTACCGTCGTCCCTTGGCGAGCTTGGTCCTCATGCTCTCCAATGGACTGAACGGTCTTCGGCTGGCCATCTGGCGCAGCCTGCTGGGCATCCTGGAAAGGATCCTGCCTTTTTTCAGGAATCCGATGCGAATCCTGATGCCCTGGAAGGCCGGCGGAAAAGAGGACTTTCAGCCGGACCGTTACCGGCTGCCCGTGGGCGCGGGCGCTTCCTGGATCCTTTTGGCCTTTGCGGTGATGTTTCTTCTTCTGTCGGCTGCCGTCTGACCATCAAGCTGCCGGGTCAAGCTGCCGGGATAAAAGATTGCCGCGTAGGGTTGAACCGGGACCGCAATTGTGGTATCTTTATAAAAACAATATATGGACGGGGAGCTGATGATGTCGGCTGAGAAAGAAAACCTGATTTTCTGACCCTTGAACCTGATCTGGATAATGCCAGCGTAGGAATATGAAAACATATTTGCCTGCAAATATGTTTTTTTTTCAGATCATTTCAAGCCTCCCGTCCGAAAAGAAAAGGGAGGTATTTTTTTATGAAAAAAATGGTTTTGGCTGCGATGCTGGCCGCCATCGGCGTGCTCACATCCAACCTGATCTATGTGCCGGTGGGGATCGCCAAATGCTTTCCGATGCAGCACATGATCAATGTGATCGCCGGTGTGTTTTTGGGACCCTGGTACGCGGCAGGGACGGCTTTCACGATTTCCATGATCCGGAATCTTTCAGGCACGGGAACCCTGCTGGCCTTCCCGGGGAGCATGATCGGCGCTTTCCTGGCGGGGGTCCTGTTCCAAAAGACCGGAAAATTCAGCGGGGCTGCCTTGGGCGAGGTGCTGGGGACCGGCTTGCTGGGCGCCCTTTTGGCCGTGCCCCTGGCCAACCTGCTGATGGGAGCCTCCAAGGGCGCAGTCGCCTTCGTGATCCCCTTTGCCGTCAGCTCTATCGGCGGCGCGCTGATTGCCTACGGGATGCTCAAAACCACCATCCTGTGCAATATGGCGCGGGATCAACGCAAAACCCTCTAATTGGCGCGACAGGATACGCCGTCCCAGTCTGTTAAAACAAAGGAGATACGGAACATGCAATATACCACGCAAATGGATGCGGCCCGGAAAGGCATCATCACCCCTGAGATGAAAATCGTTGCGGAAAAAGAGAACATCGAGATAAGCTATCTGATGGGCCGAATGGCCGCGGGCAAGGTAGTCATTCCCTGCAACAAGAACCACAAGGCGCTGGATCCGGAAGGAATCGGAGACGGCCTGAGAACGAAGATCAATGTGAACCTAGGCATTTCCAAGGATGCCTGCGATATCCCAGGGGAAATCGCCAAAGCGAAAAAAGCCATCGAAATGAAGGCGGAGGCCATCATGGACCTTTCCAACTATGGAAAAACCGAGGATTTCCGCAGGGATCTGCTCAGCTTTTCCACCGCCATGATCGGAACCGTGCCGATTTATGACGCCATCGGCTTCTATGAGAAGGAGCTGAAGGACATCCAGCCTCGGGAGTTTCTGGATATTGTCCGCAAGCATGGGGAGGAAGGGGTGGACTTCGTCACGATCCATGCGGGCATGAATCAGAGCACGGCGGCCACCTTTCTTCGGAATCCGCGCCTGATGAACATCGTTTCCCGGGGCGGCTCGCTGCTCTTTGCCTGGATGCGGCTTAACGGAAAAGAAAATCCTTTCTATGAATACTACGATGACCTGCTGGACATCTGCGCGGAATACGACATCACCCTCAGCCTCGGCGACGCCTGCCGTCCCGGCGCCATCGCCGACAGCACGGACGCCAGCCAGATCCACGAATTGATGACCCTGGGTGAATTGACCCGCAGAGCCTGGCGGAAAAATGTGCAGGTCATGATCGAAGGGCCGGGCCATATGGCGCTGGATGAGATCGAAGCCAATGTGAAGCTGGAAAAAAAGCTTTGCCACGGCGCACCCTTTTACGTTCTTGGACCGCTGGTAACCGATATCGCACCGGGATACGACCATATCACCGGCGCCATCGGAGGGGCCGTTGCCGCCGCCGCCGGCGCGGATTTCCTTTGCTATGTCACGCCGGCAGAGCATCTGAGACTGCCGACCCTGGAGGATATGAAGGAAGGTATCATTGCTTCCCAAATCGCAGCCCACGCGGGGGATATTTCCAAAAAGCTGGCCGGGGCTAGAAAGCGGGACAACGAAATGAGCCGTGCCCGGCAGACGCTGGAATGGGATCGGATGTTCCGGCTGGCGCTGGATCCGGAGAAAGCCATGGCGTACCGGAAAAACTCGAATCCAGAGGATGAGAAAACCTGCACTATGTGCGGAAAGATGTGTGCCGTCCGGACCCTCAACAAGGTCCTGGAGGGCGAGGACGTCAATATTTTACGATAAACAGAAGGAATATGGCTTAGAATGTCAAATAACTCCGGACCGGATCAATTCCTGCCCGGAGTTTTTCATTGGAACCAGTTGGGAAGTTCCTGCGTCTAACGGGATGTGAAGCGGATTTTCACAGTGAAAAACGAAGAACGAATCACAGGGAAAGAGGAGGTTGTTATTGTGAAAAAGCTATTGTCTCTGATCATGACCGGTCTGTTCCTGCTGGTCAGCTGTCCCATGCCCCTGGCTGCACAAACGCCGCAGGATGAGCTGGCCTCGGTGACCCAGAGGGTGAAGGATCGGCTGCATATTGGCGATCAATACACTCAATTTCAGGGGGAGGTCCAGGAAGACGTCATGGGGCGATACTGGAACCTATCCTGGAGCAATGAGGCCGGGGATGCGCTATGGATCCAGGCGGATACCCAAGGCAAAATCTTGGAGTATAACCGAACCCTCGGCGAAGAAAACACGCTCCGGTATGACGGAGCCTTTGCCCCAGCATTTCCGGAGCTAAGCCCGGAGGAAGCCAGGGAAAGGGCCCAGGATTTTCTGGACACCGTTCTGGAGGGGCCTCTGGAGACCTTCGCCTTTGCGGAAACCGGGATCCCGGCCGAGCCGCGAAAAAATGGCAACACATATTTCTATGGCACGATCCGGCTGAAGGGACTTGATTCGCCGATCCAGGCTTCCATCAGCCTGAGCGGGCTGGACAAACAGGTGCGTTCGTTCTATCGCAGCGACCGCCGCACCCGTTATCTGGGAGGGATCCCCAGCGAGAAGCCGGCCGCTTCCCAAATCGATGCGGCGGCTTTGCTGAAGGATACGCTGAAGCTGAAAATTGAATATATTCTGGAAGAAGATCCGGCAACCGGGAAGGAAAAAGCCTTTTTGCGGTACCTTCCGGTATACAACGGGAACTACATGGTGGATGCCCAGACGGGGCAGCTCATCGACATCGATGCGCTATACCGGGAGATCCATGAGAATCCCAAGGAGAGCCCCATGGAGGCAGCGGCTGATTCGGCAAAAGGCGCCGGTCTTACACCGCAGGAGCAGGCTGGGATCGAAAAGATCGCCGGGATCCTGGACAGCAAGGTGCTGGATTCCAAGGTGCGGGCTATGACGGAATTGGGGCTTGAGGGTTATACCATGGCGGATGCCCGGTACTATTATTACAAGGAAGAGGATCGCTACACCTGTTCCTTGACTTACGCCAAGCCGGAAGGAGAGGGTGATAGCCTGCGGATCCGGCGGAAATATGCGCAGATGGATGCCAAGACCGGCCTTCTGGAATCCTTCTCCTCGTCCGGATGGTATGAGGACGTCTCTGAGGAGACCGCGACGATCCCTGAAGGGGAAGCCTTGAGCAAAGCCCAAAGCTTTCTGGCCAAGTACTTCAAGGCGAATTATGCTCAGATGAAGCTTTACCAAAGCGATGACCAGTATCAGATCATGCCCTTGGAACGGTCCGGCAGACAGGTCGATAGCTTCACCTTTGCACAGAGGAAGAACGGGTATTTCTTCCCGAGCAATGCCTATTATGTTTCCATCGATCCTGAAAACGGAACCATCAATAGCTTTTCGGGATATTATCGAGAGGTTGAATTTGATTCTGCCGAGGGGCTGGTCAGCATGGCGAAGGCCGTGGACCAATACTTCAAAACCCAGGAAACGACCCTGGCCTATCTGCAGGTCCCCAAGAAACTGGACCTGTCTTCTCCGGAAATGGAACCCTATATCGAATGGGGGCTTTCCTACCTGTATGAACTGCGGCTTGGCTATTCCCTGACCAGCGAAAAACTGCCATGGGCCATCGACGCCAAAACCGGCGAACCGCTGTATAGTCCGGATTATGGCCGGAAGAAACTGACCTACGAGGATTTGTCAGGGGATACGGCTGAGATCCTGAAGCTGGCTGAATACGGTATTGGCTACGCCGGCGGCAGTTTCCGCCAAAGCAAGACGCTGACCCAGCTGGATATGGTCGCGCTGCTGGTCTCCGCAGACGGTTATCTGGTTGATCCTTCTGATGAAGAAAGCCTGAAGTCTATGTATGAGCGGGCTTATCAGCTGGGGATCCTGAAACGGACCCAGCGGGAGGATGACCGGCAGATCACCCGGATGGAGCTGGTAAAGACCATTCTAACCATGGCAGGCTACGATAAAAGCGCTGAGTTGCCCGGGATTTTCACCTGCAGCTATGCGGACAAGGCTGCTTTTGCTCCGGCGGATTTCGGATATGCGGCCATTGCTCAAGGATTGGGCTTGGTCAAACCCGCCGACGGTTATTTCCAGCCGCAGGCTATTGCCACTCGGCAGCAGGCGGCGGTGGTGTTGTTTAATTTCATGAGCCGTTAATGGGTCTTTGGGGGACGGGGACTTTTTGCGAGCGCCGCAAAAAGTCCCCGTCCCCTCCTTTGCTTTTTGTGCGGCGGCCGCACAAAGGGGACACAGGGATTCGAGGCAATGGACAATTATGGCTTGTGAATCGAACCACATTATGCAATACTAATTATAAGTTTGAATATATCATTCAAGGAGGCCGTTTGAATGGAAAACGCATTTCAGAATGTCATGGAGATGCTGGTTTACAACAAGTTAAAAAGCATGCTGCATATTTTAGATTGCTGCCACTGTGAAAAATGCCAGAAGGATGTGGTTGCTTACACTCTGAACCACCTGCCCCCGAAATATGTGGTGACCCATCAGGGAGAATTGTACACTAGGGCAGAGGCATTGAAGCTTCAGTATGAGACGGACATCACCACGGCATTGCTGAGAGCGGCACAGGTTGTCAAAGAAAATCCGCGGCATTCGTCCCCAGGCTTCTGAATCGACCAGCCCGTCAAAACCTAAGGCGATCCATCCGACAAAAAAGACCCGGCAGGAAATGTATTCCCGCCGGGTCTTTTCTTGATGCGTGTTGCTGAAACGCTTGCTTTGGTTGTCCGGGCTAGCAATTTCCCGTATAAGAACGGGAGAGGGTTTAGCAGTCCGCCGCCATCTTTTTATAGGATTCCAGACGAGCCTTAGCATCTTTGGCATTCTGTTCGAAGAGCTTCTCGGCTTCTTCGGGGAACATCTTGGCCAAAGAGGTGTAACGGACTTCGCCTTCCAGGAAGGATTTGTAATCCACCACAGGATCCTTGCTGTCCAGGGTGAAGGGGTTTTTGCCTTCTTCGGCCAGAGTGGGATTGTAGCGGTACAGAGACCAGTAACCGGTGTCGACGGCTTTCTTCTCTTCGGCCTGGGTTTTCGACATGTTGATGCCGTGGTTGATGCAGGGTGCGTAGGCGATGATCAGGGAAGGACCGGGATACGCTTCCGCTTCGGTGACGGCTTTCAGCAGCTGAGCGGGATTGGCGCCCATGGCCACGGTGGCAACGTAAACGTAGCCGTAGCTCATGGCCATCATGCCCAGGTCTTTTTTCTTCGTGCGTTTGCCGGCTGCAGCGAATTTCGCTACGGAACCGGTGGGCGTTGCTTTGGAGGACTGTCCGCCCGTGTTGGAATAGACTTCGGTGTCGACCACCAGGATGTTGACGTCTTCATTTTGGGCCAGCACGTGGTCCAAACCGCCGTAACCGATGTCATAAGCCCAGCCGTCGCCGCCGATGATCCACTGGGATTGCTTGACGAGGAGGTCGGACATTTCGGCAATTTCTTTGCAGAGGTTGCCGCAGGTGTCGCATTTGCAGTCGCTGACATAGGTCTTCAGGGCAGCGCCGGCAGCCTTGGAAGCTTCCGCGTTGTCTTTGCCGGCCAGCCAAGCTTCGCAGATGGCTTTGCCTTCGGCGTCGGAAACAGCGGCCAGTTCGGTCACCAGATCAGCCAGCTTTTCACGGCGCTGTTTGGTGGCCAGGAACATACCGAAACCGAATTCGGCATTATCCTCGAACAAGCTGTTGGCCCAAGCGGGACCATGGCCTTTTTCGTTGACGGTGTAAGGGCAGGTGGGCGCGGAACCGCCGTAGATGGAAGAGCAGCCCGTTGCGTTGGCGATCATCATCCGGTCACCGAAGAGCTGGGTGATCAGTTTGACGTATGGGGTTTCGCCGCAGCCTGCGCAGGCGCCGGAGAACTCGAAGAGGGGCTGTTTGAACTGGCTGCCTTTGACGGTGGCCACATTGACTTGCACGTCGGGTGTGGGCAGGGTCACGGCATATTCCCAGTTGGCTTCCTGAACCTTCTGCTCAGCCAAGGGCTTCATAACCAGAGCCTTGTTCTTGGAGGGGCAGACCTCGGCGCAGCTGCCGCAGCCGGTGCAGTCCAGGGGGCTGAGCTGGATGCGGTATTTGTAGCCGGCCAGTTCCTTGCCGGTGGCATCCCTGGTGATGAAGGTTTCAGGGGCACCGGTGGTGTCCTTCACCAGGATCGGGCGGATACAAGCATGGGGGCAAACCAGAGAACACTGGTTGCACTGGATGCAGTTTTCGGGAATCCATTCAGGTACATTGACGGCGATGCCGCGCTTTTCGAACTTGGTGGTGCTGGTGGGGACCACGCCCGAGGGGTCGAAAGCGCTGACGGGCAGTTTGTCGCCTTCCTGAGCCAGGATGGGAGCCACGACATTATAGTAGTAATCGGTGGCGGGAACTTTGGCGGGAACCGCACCGGTGGTGGCAGTGGCCCATTCCGCGGGGATCTTGATTTCCACAAGGCCTGCAATGGCGTTGTCGATGGCGTCATAGTTCATTTGGACGATCTTATCGCCTTTTTTGCCGTAGGATTTCTTAGCGGCGCTCTTCATGTAGTTTTCAGCGTCTGCGTAGGGAATCACATTGGCCAGTTTGAAGAAGGCAGCCTGCATGACGGTGTTGATGCGATTGCCCATACCCACTTTGCCGGCGATGTCGATGGCGTTGATGGTATAGAACTTTGCTTTCTTCTGAGCCAGTTTTTGCTTCATGACCGCAGGCAGATGGGCGTCCATTTCTTCGGCGGTCCAGGGGCTGTTCAGCAGGAAGACGCCGCCTTCTTTGAGGTCGGAAACCATATCATACACGGTCACGTAGGAAGGATTGTGGCAGGCGATGAAGTCTGCGGAGTCAATCAGATAGGTGGAATGGATCGGGGTCTTGCCAAAGCGCAGATGGCTGATGGTGATCCCGCCGGATTTCTTGGAGTCATAGGCGAAGTATGCCTGGGCATACATGTCGGTGTGGTCGCCGATGATCTTGATGGAGTTCTTGTTGGCGCCGACGGTGCCGTCAGAACCCAGACCATAGAATTTGCAGCTGATGGCGCCGGCTGCGGAAGCGTCGATCTTTTCGCCCAGGGGCAGGGAGGTGAAGGTCACATCGTCATTAATGCCCACGGTGAAATGATTTTTGGCTTCTTCATTGGCCATGTTGTCATAAACCGCTTTGACCATGGTGGGGTTGAATTCTTTGGAGCCCAAGCCGTAACGGCCGCCCAGAACCTTGATTTCGCTGCGGCCCAATTCGATGAGGGCGGAGCAGACATCGGTGTACAGAGGTTCGCCGATGCAGCCGGGTTCTTTGGTGCGGTCCAGAACGGTGATGGTTTTGACGGAAGCCGGGATGGCTTCGCCAAAATGCTTCAGGCTGAAAGGACGATACAGACGGACTTTCAGCAGACCGATCTTGCCGCCTCTGGCGTTGATATAGTTGACGGTTTCTTCAGCCGCTTCGGCGCCGGAGCCCATCATGACGATGATTTCTTCGGCATCGGGAGCGCCTACGTAGTCGAAGAGGTTGTAAGTCCGGCCGGTCAGGGCGCTGACTTTCTTCATTTCTTCCTCGACGATCGCAGGGGTGGCATCATAGAATTTATTGGCAGCTTCGCGGCCCTGGAAGTAGATGTCCGGATTCTGGGCAGTGCCCTGCTGATGGGGATGCTCAGGATTCATGGCACGGCCACGGAAAGCTTTGACGGCTTCCCAATCCACCAGGGGACGCATTTCTTCAAAATCAATTGCGTCGATCTTCTGAACCTCGTGAGAGGTCCGGAAACCGTCGAAATAGTGAAGGAAAGGAACTCTGGCTCTCAGGGTGCTCAGATGAGCGACCAAAGCCAAGTCCATGGCTTCCTGGACGGAGTTGGAGGCCAGCATGGCGAAACCGGTCTGACGGCAGGCCATAACGTCCGCATGATCGCCGAAGATGGACAGCGCATGGGCGGCCAGGGCGCGGGCGGAAACGTGGAAAACGCAGGGAACCAGTTCGCCGCTGATCTTGTACATGTTGGGGATCATCAGCAGCAAGCCCTGGGATGCCGTAAAAGTACTGGTGAACGCACCGGCAGCTAACGAGCCGTGGACTGCACCGGCAGCACCGGCTTCGGATTGCATTTCAGCAACGTGGACCTTCTGACCAAATAAATTCTTGGTCCCTTTGGCAGCCCATTCATCGACGGACTCGGCCATCGGGGAAGAAGGCGTGATGGGAAAGATTGCGGCAACGTCGCTGAAAGCATACGCTACATGAGCCGCAGCGGTATTCCCATCAATGGTCATTTTCTTACTCATGGTATGGAACCCTCCTTAAAAAATATAATTGAAACAGGACAAGACGAGAGACCGGCCGGCCCCAAGTCCCTGGCACCGACAGGCAAATGGTCAGCCTTCTGACCAACTTCCATTATATTAACCACCCCAAGGCTTGTCAATGTTGAGGGGCGGTTTAAAGGGGTTTCGGAGAAAAATACAAAAGCCATCATGGGGCGGGCGTGATTGACAAAAGGCTTCAGGTTCGTTATAGTGGAATTAATTCTTAACACCCCCCACGGGGTGGGGTATAAAGGAGGGCGGCCATGAAGCAAAAATTTAACGTAACGGGGATGACCTGTTCTGCCTGTTCAGCCCATGTTGCGAAAAGCGTAGAAAAATTACCGGGTGTGTCTGAGGTGTCGGTCAACCTCCTCAGCAACAGCATGATGGTCGTCTATGATCCGGCGGTTGTGTCCGCAGAACAGATCGAACAGGCGGTCCGCCAGGCAGGCTATGGGGCTGCCGCAGAATGCCCGGCCGGTAGGCCGGGCGTGGCGGGACCTTGCCCGGTGCCCTCCGGAAGTCCGATGCCGAAAGCGCCGGTGGCCCATGCGCTGGAGGATGCCCGGAAGATGAAACAGCGGCTGATTTGGTCCTTTGTTTTCACAATACCTTTATTTTATCTGGCGATGGGCCATATGTTCGGCTGGCCGCTGCCCGGATTTTTTCTTGGCGCAGATAACGCGATGACCTTTGCCTTCACACAGTTTCTGCTGGTGATTCCGGTGATGCTCATCAACAGCAAGTATTTCCGGATCGGTTTTCGAATGCTGTTCCGCGGTGCGCCCAACATGGATTCCCTGATTGCCATCGGCTCTGCTGCCGCGGTTGTCTACGGGATCTATGCCATTTACAAAATCGGGATCGGCTTAGGCCACGGAGATATGGAGATGGTGCATCACCTGGCCATGGATCTTTATTTTGAATCTGCCGCCATGATCCTTAGCCTCATCACCCTGGGTAAATTTCTGGAGGCCCGTGCCAAAGGCAAGACCTCCGAAGCCATCGCGAAGCTGGTGGATCTTGCGCCGAAAACGGCCTGGGTCCTGCGCGAGGGGCAGGAGGCTGAGATTCCCGCGGAGGAACTGGTCCCGGGCGACGTGGTGATCGTCCGGCCCGGCCAGCGGATCCCCGCGGACGGGGTCGTCCTGGAGGGCAGTTCTTCGGTGGACGAATCCGCCATCACCGGCGAGAGCCTTCCGGTCGAAAAACAGCCCGGGGATCGGGTGATCAGCGCCAGCATCAATAAAAACGGCTATTTCCGGTTCGAGGCCATGAAAGTTGGCGCCGATACCACTTTGGCTCAAATCATCCGGCTGGTGGAGGAGGCCAACTCCTCCAAAGCCCCCATTGCGAAATTGGCCGATCAGATCAGCCGCGTCTTTGTGCCGGCGGTGATCGCCATTGCGGTTCTGGCGGCGGGCACATGGCTTGCTTTAGGATATTCCGTTGAATTTGCTCTCACCATCGGCATTGCCGTTCTGGTCATCTCCTGTCCCTGTGCGTTGGGACTGGCAACACCAACGGCCATCATGGCCGGTACGGGAAAGGGTGCCGAAAACGGCATCTTGATCAAATCTGCGGAAGCCTTGGAAACGGCTCACCACGTCAACACGGTGGTGCTGGATAAAACGGGGACCATCACTACCGGCAATCCGGCGGTAACCGACATCCTGGTTGCGGCGGAAGGCAAGGAGGCTTGGCAGGAGGTGCCTTACCGACCAGCTGCTGGCAGCGGTATTGCCCCGGCGGAACCTCTGTCCAGCCAATCGGCCCGGGAGCTTCTGCGGCTGGCCGCGGCGGTGGAAAACCCTTCGGAGCATCCCTTGGCGGAGGCCATTCTTAATGCTGCCCGGGAGCAAGGCTTGCAGGTAGAAGAGATCCGCGATTTTTCGTCCGTGCCCGGCAGAGGCATCCGCGGTTGGATCCAGGGCCGATTCATCTATGCAGGCAATCTGCAGTGGATGGCGGACCAGGGCATGGATACGGCTTCTCTGGCCGCCTCCGGTATGAAGCTGGCTGCCGAAGGCAAGACGCCGCTGTATTTCGGCGATGGCAGGCAAATGATCGGGTTGATTGCCGTGGCCGATCCTGTGAAGCCCACCAGCCGGCAGGCGATCCGGGAATTGGAGGCGATGGGGATCGAGGTGGTCATGCTCACGGGCGACAATCGGCAGACGGCCGAAGCGGTCCGGAAACAGCTGGGGCTGAGCCGCGCGGTGGCAGAGGTCTTGCCGCAGGATAAAGAGAAGGAGATCCGGAGGCTTCAGGAATCCGGGAAAAAGGTGGCTATGATCGGGGATGGCATCAATGACGCGCCGGCCATGGCCCGAGCGGATGTGGGGATCGCCATTGGAGCAGGTACGGACATCGCCATTGAATCTGCCGACATTGTATTGATCAAAAGCAATCTGCTGGATGGCGTCGCGGCGATCCAGCTCAGCAAGGCGGTGATCCGAAACATCCGGCAAAACCTTTTTTGGGCGTTGTTTTATAATTGCGCGGGGATACCCCTGGCGGCCGGTGTTTTTTATAATGCCTTTGGCTGGAAGCTTAGCCCGATGTTTGCCGCGGCGGCGATGAGCCTCAGCTCGGTTTTTGTGGTGTCCAATGCGCTGCGGCTGAAACTGTTTAATCCGGTCTTCCGGCATTCGGCGCAGCCTGCCGGCCAACACGAGGCCTATTATTCGGAAAGGGATATCGAAAACGAGATAGAACCAGTGATTGAAAAAGAAAGCGGGGAATGGACGATGAACGGAGCCACTGAAAAAACAATGATCATTGAAGGAATGACTTGCGGCCATTGCAAGAACCATGTGGAGAAAGCCTTGAACGCGCTGCCGGGTGTGACGGCAACGGTGGATCTGGCAGCCGGAAAGGCGGCGATTCGTCTGGAGCAGCCGGTGGCTGACCAGGCGCTGATCGATGCGGTCACCGAGGCTGGGTATACCGTGAAGGGTTTGTCCTAGGGAGGCGGCGGATATGAGAGCGGACAAACAGAAGCTGATGCCTTTGCTGAAAACGGCGAGGGGGCAGATCGATGGAATCATCAAAATGATGGATGAGGACCGGTACTGCATGGAAATATCCAATCAATTGATGGCGACCGAGTCCATCCTGCATAAAATCAACAAAGAGGTGCTGCGCGCCCATATGGCAGGATGCGTCAAAGAGGCTTTTGAAGCCGGCCATGAAGACGCCAAAATCGATGAACTGCTCCGCTTGATGGACAAGCTGGCACGATAGAGCGGTACAAAAAAGTCGCCTTGACAATCGCTTGATATAGATAAAGATGAATGGTAGTATATAACTATAACATTTTCATCCACGCTGCGAAGTTTTATAGGAGGCATGTATGAAGATTCATGAATCGGGCGAAGATTATCTGGAAACGATCCTGATCATTGAACAGCAAAAAGGTTATGTCCGTTCGATTGATATTGCCAATGAGCTCAATTATTCGAAGCCAAGTGTCTGTCGGGCGATGGGCATTCTGAAGGAAATGGATTATATCACCATGGACCGGGAAAGACAGATCCATCTGACCGAGATTGGGAGACTCAAAGCCAATGAGGTGTACAACCGGCATAAAATGCTGACCCGGTTTTTTGCGGATTTTCTGGGGGTCGATCATCGGATCGCCGAGGAGGACGCCTGCCGCATCGAGCATGTGATCAGCGAATGCAGCTTCCAGAAGATCGTGGAGCAACTGGTGAAATCCGGCTACGCATTGGAATAAGATAGGGATAAAATGAAGCGGGCAGAGCTGTCGTTCTGCCCGCTATCATTATGTTTTTTGCGGTTGCTCTGTTCCCTTTTTGCGGGGGGCGCACAAATGGGGGACGGGGACTTTTTGAGAGTGACGCAAAAAGTCCCCGTCCCCCATTGACAAGTTCCTTGCAAAACGTTATGATGACATAAATAATTCAATAGGTTAAACCGATGAATAAGAGAAGTAAGCAGATGCCAAAGTGCACAGAGAGCCGCCGGTGGTGGGAGTGCGGCGACGGAGGCCCTGCCGAATGGACTTATGAGGGCGGCCCGAAATGTTGTGATTTGCCGGGATGGCAGTACAGTTCAGTAGGCGCCGACGGGAATCCATCCCGTTATCCTGAGGACGCATATGCTTGTATGCGAGATGAGCGGGCGCTTGCGCCAAATTGGGTGGTACCGCAGAAGTTTCATAACTTTTGTCCCTTTCGTGGACAAGAGTTTTTTTATATTTAAAATTAAAAAGAAAGGATGATACCCATGACCAACAAGCATAAGATCCCTTACAAGATCTATCTCTCCGAAGAGGAGTTGCCCAAGCAGTGGTTTGATCTTCGTCCGGATATGAAGGAACTGCCCGCCCCCATGCTGCATCCCGGCACCCTGCAGCCGGTCACAGCGGCGGATCTGGCCCCGGTTTTCTGCGATGAACTGGTAGCCCAGGAGCTGAACACGAGCCAGCGTTTTATTGACATTCCCGAAGATGTCCGGAACTTCTACAAAATGTATCGTCCTTCACCGGTGGTCCGTGCCTACTGCTTAGAGAAGGAACTGGGGACGCCGGCCCATATTTATTACAAATTCGAGGGATCCAACACCTCCGGTTCCCACAAGCTGAACTCCGCCGTTGCCCAGGTTTATTATGCGAAACAGCAGGGAATCACCAGCGTCACCACCGAAACCGGAGCCGGGCAGTGGGGAACCGCCTTGTCCATGGCCTGCGCTTTCTTCAAGATGGACCTGAAGGTCTACATGGTCAAAGTGTCCAGCGAACAAAAACCTTACCGCAAAGCCGTTATGGAAACCTACGGCGGCACCGTGATTCCCTCGCCCTCGGACACGACGGAAATCGGCCGCAAGATTCTGGCGGAATTCCCCAACACCGGCGGATCCTTGGGCTGCGCCATTTCCGAGGCCATCGAGGTGGCAACCCACACCCCCAATTGCCGCTATGTGCTGGGCAGCGTTCTGAATCACGTACTCCTGCATCAGTCCGTCATTGGTCTGGAAGCCAAGGCGGCCCTTGAGAAATACGACATCTATCCGGATGTGATCATCGGTTGTGCCGGCGGCGGTTCCAACCTGGGCGGGCTGATCGCCCCCTATATGTCGGAACGCATCAAAGGCAAAGCCAACACCCGGTTCATCGCCGTAGAACCCGCTTCCTGCCCGTCCCTGACCCGCGGCCGCATGGCTTACGACTTCGGCGATACCGGCCAAACCACACCCCTGATGAAAATGTATACCTTGGGCAGCGGCTTTATTCCTTCGCCCAACCATGCCGGCGGACTTCGCTACCATGGAATGAACAGCGTATTGTCCAAGCTTTATGAGGATGGTTACCTGGAAGCGACCTCCTATGAGCAGACCAAGGTTTTTGATGCGGCCACCCAGTTTGCCCGCTGCGAAGGCATCCTGCCGGCGCCGGAATCCTCCCATGCCATTCGGGCGGCCATCGATGAAGCCTTAGCCTGCAAGGAAAGCGGCGAAGCAAAGACCATCCTCTTTGGCTTGTCGGGAACCGGTTATTTCGATATGGCGGCTTATATGGCCTATAAAGAAGGGACCATGACCGATCACATTCCCACTGATGCGGAGCTGGAAACCGGCTTTGCCACGATCCCGAAAATCGGCTGATCCCAAACGAAGCATAAATAAAAAAGAGCCTGCGAGAGGCCACGTTTCAGTGACTTCGCCGCGAGGCTCTTTTTTCGATTCTTATTTTTCAGCTTGTCCTTCGGCGATGGCCTGCAGGACCTCGTCCGGGGTTGCGGGCAGCGAATAGATCCGGACGCCCAATGCATCGCGGATGGCATTGAGCACCGCCGGCGTCATGGGGACGGTGGCGACCTCCGAAACGCCCTTGGCGCCAAAGGGTCCCTGGGGCTCCGGATCTTCCAGAAGAAGATGTTCGTAGACCGGGGTATCCTCGATGGTCGGCAGCCCCAGCTTCCCATAATGGATCACTTTCGGTTTGCCGTCCTCCATGGGGAAGGCCTCGGACAAAGCATAGCCGATGCCCATGGAACAGCTGCCTTCGATCTGGCCTTCGATGATGTGGGGATTGATGGCCCGGCCCACGTCATGGGCGGCAATCACCTTCAGGACGCGGATTTTGCCGGTGGCCGTGTCCGCTTCGATCAGCGCGGACTGGGTCGTATAGGCGTAAGCCGGATAATTTTTATATTCTTCGGCGGGTACGGACTTGCGGCCTTCCACATCGTATAGAGCAAAGGTTTTCGGCGCCACATAATCGTAGCGGACGGAGAGGGGCTCGCCGGCGGTATGGGTTGCCAGTTTTTCCTTAAAAAGCCTTGCGGCCTGGACCACCGCACTTCCGCTGATCAGAGTCTGGCGTTCGCCGACGGCATTGCCGTGATGGGGTGTCAGTTCCGTATCCCCGCTGACCAGGTCGATACGGTTTGGTTCAACCTCAAGGGCCTCGGCGGCAAGCTGCAGCATGGCGGTGCGGAAGCCCTGGCCCATATCCACGCCGGAAACCCGCAGCTCCAGGCGGCCGTCGTCTTTCAGCGTAATGATGGCACCGGCGTCGTCCACCTTGCCTTTGCCGGCTCCGACGTTTTTGAAGCCGCTGGCCATGCCGATGCCAAGGACCTTGGTGCCTTGGGGGTAAAGAGGCTTATACGACTCGGCGGCTTTTTCGGTGGCGTCGCGGCACAGCTGAATGGTGTCCAGGATGCCGATGCTTTTCTGAAGGATCTCACCGGACAGGGTGGCATCCCCTGGCTTTAAGGCATTGCGCAGCCTCAGCTCGAAGGGGTCGAGTCCAAGCTTCCGGGCTGCCTCGTCCAAAAGAGACTCCATGGCCACGGCCACCTGGTTGATGCCAAAGCCGCGGAAGGCACTGCTGGGAACATTGTTGGTGGCTGTGACGATGCCATGGACCCGGCCGTTGGGGATCCGATAGGGCCCGACGGAGAAAATACAGGCTTGGTCGATGACCCGGGCGCTGAGGTTGGTGTAGGGCCCGCCGTCCGAAATCAAGGATGCCTCATAATACCGCAGCAAGCCGTCGGCATCGAGTCCCACCTCATAATCCATGTGATAGGGATGGCGTTTGGTGCTGAGGCCAAGGGATTCTTCCCGGGTCAGAGTGATTTTGACCGGCCGTTTCAGGCAGTAAGCCGCCACAGCGGCAGCCGGTTCCACGGTGGCATCGGCTTTGCTGCCGAAACCGCCGCCCAAGGGGGTGACGATGACCCGGATTTTCTCTTGGGGCAGATCCAGGATCGGCGCCAACTGACGACGCAGTTCAAAGGGGGATTGGGTGGGGGCTTGCAGGGTCAGCCCGCTTTCCTCTTCCCACTGGGCCAAGGCACTTTCCGGTTCCAGATAGGCGTGCTCAACCCAAGGCGTTTCAAAATGCCCTTTCAGGACCAGCAGGCCTTCTTCCTGCCGCGCTTGGGCCAAATCGCCGACTTCGTGGGTCAGTTCTTTGAGGATCATGCCTTGGGCCGCAGCCTCTTCCATATTGAAGACGGGGGGCAAAGGCTCGTATTCCACCTTGACTTTGGCAGCGGCGCGCCGGGCGGCTTCCGGGGTCTCAGCGACGGCAAGACCCACCATATCCCTCATGAAGCGGACCTCGTCTTTGCAAAAAACCGGCTGATCCGGCTTCAGCAGCCCGAAGCCGTTGATCCCCGGGATGTCCTGATGGGTCAGGACCCGGACCACTTGGGGATCCTCCAGGGCCGGTGCGGTATCAATGGATAAAATCTTGGCATAGGGATAGGCGGACCAGACCAGGCTGCCGTACAGCATGCCCGGCACCGACCGATCGTCGGCGTAAGGCAATGTGCCCATTGCTTTGGCCGGACCGTCCGTATCCCAAATCGGCTGCCCGACCACGGAGAGTTCAGAAGGTGTCAGGACTGGCACCGGCTGGGTATCGGTTTGCTGGAAAATCGCGGTGGTTTCAAGGAGCGGGCGGTTCTCCGCCTCCGCGGTCTCCTCGCCGGCCGATAGCCATTGGGCTGCCAGCTCGACGGCTTCAATGATTTTGACATAGCCGGTGCAGCGGCAATAATTATGTTTCAAAGCCTGCATGATGTCCTCGCGAGAGGGATGCGGCTTACGGTCCAGCAGAGCCTTGGTGGCCATGATCATGCCGGGGGTGCAAAAGCCGCATTGCACGGCGCCGACTTCCAGATAGGCCTTCTGGATCGGATGGAGCTCCCCTTCGGGCGCCAGGCCTTCGATGGTCATAACTTCTTTGCCGTTCAGCTTGTCCAGCTTGGTGATGCAAGCCCGGACCGGCTTGCCGTCCAGCAAAACGGTGCAGGCGCCGCAATGGCCGGTGCCGCAGCCCTCTTTGGTGCCATTAAGGCAGGCTGTGCCCCGCAAATATTGCAGAAGTGTGGTGCCGGGAGCGAAGCGGATCTCGGTGGGTTTATGATTCAGGATCATTTGGATCTGCAGTTTTTCCATAAAACGGACCCCCCTTAATGCAATCTTTTACTTCATTATATTTGAATTGTCTGTCTAATAAAATAACATAGGTTATTTTTCTTAACTGTGGCTAAGGGATGACCTGCCTGATCCCCTCTCAAACAGAAGCACATCGCCGATGCTCAGCGGAAATAAGAACGCTGCGTTACAATCCCTGCGCACTATGGTAAAATGAATCATGGTTCCGGCAAGGCCGGATCCGTTGCAGTCAATAAAGTCAGAATTTACTGACCGGGAGTGATCATTCAATGGAAGAGAAGAAGCCCTATCCTACCGATCGACAGGCCAGGGAGGCCATCCTGGAAGTTGGCCGCCGCATGTATGCCAAAAACTATGTAGTGTCCAACGACGGCAACCTGAGCTGCAAGGTGGGAGACGATAGCCTGTGGACGACGCCCACCGGCGTTTCCAAAGGCTATATGACGGAAGACATGCTGGTCAAGACGGATTTGGAGGGATGCGTTCTGGAAGGCAGCTGCCGGCCTTCCTCCGAATTGAAAATGCATTTGAGGGTTTATCAGGAGAACCCGGAGGTTCGCGGGGTGGTCCACGCCCATCCACCGATGGCCACTTCCTTTGCCGTCGCCGGAATCCCCTTGGACCAGCCGATTTTAGCCGAAGCCGTGGTCCAGCTGGGGACCGTTCCCATTGCCCCCTATGCACTGCCCGGGTCCCATGAGGTGCCGGATTCCATTGCGCCCTATTGTAAACACTGCAATGCGGTTCTATTGGCCAATCACGGTGCTCTGACCTGGGGCCGCAATCTTATGGAAGCCTATTTCCGTATGGAAACCCTTGAGTACTATGCCACTTTGATGCTCATTACCGGCAGCATTCTGGGCAAAGCCCAAACTTTTACAGCGGAACAGGTGCAGTGTCTCCTGCAGATCCGGGCGTCGCTGGGAATCAGCGGCGGCGGGACCCCAATGCAATAATTTCAGCGTCAGCCAGTCAAATATCTGACAGAGGCGGTATTAGAATCCGATGCGCCAGCTCAAACAGGCCGTGTTATCGGCCATCGACTACGTTAAAAAATCAAAATCGAAATTCTTTCTAGCGGTTCTGCTGCTGGTCGTGATCGGCACGGTCTTTTTGCAATACATATGGCAGAACAGCATTGCGGAGACAAAGGCCAAGGCGGTGGATCTGGCGCTGGCTGCGGAGGCTCTGATTCCTCAAGCTTATGTCGACAAGCTGGAAGGGGATCCGGCAGATCTTAGTAAAATAGAATATCAGGAAATCAAAGACAGTCTGATTGAGCTGGCAGCCCTGCATCAGGATGTCCGTTTCATTTATATCCTAGGCATTAAAAACAATAAAGTCATTGTTTTGGCAGATTCGGAACCTGAGGGATCCGCGGAGTATTCGCCACCGGGCCAGGAACGGACGGAAGTCGATGAGAATTCCAAGTCTCCCTTCCGGACGGGGGAGACGATGGTGTCAACACCGTTTCGCGATCGCTGGGGGACCTGGGTCAGCATCCAGGTCCCCATGAAGGACCCGGAAACCCATCAGGTCATCGCCGTGATCGGCGTGGATTACCCAGTGGCGGAATGGGGCAGGTTCGCGGCAGGCCGCACCATCCAGGCTTCAGTGATCATCCTGTGCCTCTTTGCCATCCTCGTTCTCTTCCGCAGGATCATCCGTAAAAACTGGCTGCTTGAAAAAGAAAAGAAAAAGCTAGCAGCGGCCCATGACGAATTATGGGCGAAGGAAGAGCTGTTCAGGACCGTTTTTGAGCAGGCGCCCATCGGGGTTTCCATCGCGGATGAGCATAAAAAAATCATCGACATGAACTCGATGTATGAGACGATTCTGGGCAGGAACAAACGGGAAGCGGCGGATTTGGGGTGGGAAGCCTTTACCCATCCGGAGGATGTGTCCAAGGACCTGGAGTATTTTGAGCGCTTTACCGCCGGAAAAATAAAAAATTATACCCTTGAAAAACGCTACATCAAGCCTGACGGCAGCGTGGTCTGGGTTCGTCTGGTCGTTGCGCCGGTATGGCTTCAGAGCAAAGGACGCAAGCATCATCTGATCCTGGTGGAAGACATTACCGAGTCGAAGCGCCATGAGAACGAGATCCTTTATTTGTATTCCCATGACACCTTGACGGACCTTTTTAACCGCAGCTATTTTACAGGCGCCAAAATCAAGTATGATACCCCGGAATGCCTCCCCTTGTCCATCGTTATCGGGGACTTGAACGGCATCCGCCTGATCAATGAAGCCTTCGGAACGGCGGAAGGGGACCGGCTGATCGCCGAGACTGCAAAAATCCTGAAAAGGCTGGGGAGGCAAGGTGATCTGATCGCCAGAACCGGGGGCGATGACTTCACCATGATTCTGCCGAAAACCGATGCATCGGCAGCTCTGGAGCTGATCCGACACATCGAGGCGGCCTGCGAAGCCTATAATCGCGGCATCGAAGACGAGGCCTGTATCATCAGCCTCTCGATGGGATGCGCCACGCGTTACGATATGGACACGCTTTTCGAAGAGACGGCGAAACAGGCGGAGGACAATATGCGCCGCCATAAGCTTTTGGAAAGCCGAAGCCTCCACAGCAGCATGCTGGCCTCCATCAAAGCCACCATGTTTGAGCGGAGCCAGGAAACCGAGGAGCATGCGGAACGTCTTGCGGACTTATCCCATAAACTGGGCATCAAGCTAGGTCTTTCCCAAACGGAGCTGGACGAGCTGAAGCTCCTGGCTACCCTTCATGACATCGGCAAGGTGGGCATTGATGACCGCATCCTCAAGAAAAAGGGGGAGCTCACCGAAGACGAATGGGAAGAAATGAAGAAGCATCCCGAGATTGGGTATCGGATCGCCACCTCTTCTCCGGAGCTCGTGACGATTGCAGAGTATATTTTGTGCCATCACGAACGCTGGGACGGCCAAGGATATCCTCAAGGCCTGAAAGGGGAGGAGATCCCTATCCTGTCCAGGATCATTGCCATCGTCGACGCCTATGACGCCATCACCCAGGACCGTCTCTACCGTAAAGCGGTGCTGGATGAGGAGGGGATTCGTGAAATCCGGCGCCATGCCGGCACCCAGTTCGATCCCCGTATTACGGCCGCCTTCATCAATCTGATCATGGAGGAAAGCCAGGTGCTCTGGCCAAATCAATAAGAAGGAAACAAAAGGAACATGACATTGGACCTGGAAAAAATTGAATGGTTTCAAGCCGCTGCCCGGCAAAGTCGGCCGGTTTTGTTGTACGGCATGGGCAACGGAGCCGAAAAAATATTGGAAATCTGCCGCCGGGAGGGCATCCGGGTGGCCGGTTTGTTTGCCAGCGACGAATTTGTCCGGGGACAGCAGTTTGCCGGCTTTCAGGTGAAAAGCTATAGACAGGTCTGCCAGGAGTATCCTAAAGCCATGATCCTGGTGGCCTTTGGCAGCGCCGACCCGGTGGTGCTGGCGCGGATCGCCGCTATGGAACAGACCCACACCGTGCTGGTGCCGGATCTGGCCTTGTTCGGCGAGGACCGCCGCATCCTCAGCTTCGGGGATGAACTGGAACAGGCTTATGAACTTTACGAGCCGGATTCGAGAGCGATCTACGTCAATCTTCTGAACTATAAAATCACCGGCAAGCTCTCCTATCTGAGGGCGGCCACAGCTTCCAAGGCGGAGGCTTATGCCTTGCTGAAGCTGCATGGCGATGAAGTGTATGTGGATGCAGGCGCTTACGACGGCGACACGATCCGTGAATTTCTCGCCTATCTGCCCAAGACGGCGGGAGGAAGGGCAGGATACCGGAGAATCATCGCCATCGAGCCTGAGTCCAGGAATTTCCGAAAGCTGCAGGATTGGGCCGAAAGCAGCGGCCTGGTCAACCTTGAGCTGCTGAAGGTGGCATTGTTTGATGATGAGGCAGAGCTTCCCTTCAATGATAAGATTGGCCGCGGGGCGTATCTTACGGCCCAAGGACGGCAGATGGTGCCGGCACGGCGGCTGGACGATCTGATCCGGGAGCCTGTGACGCTGCTGAAAATGGATGTGGAGGGCGTGGAGAAGGAGGCCTTGGAGGGCTGCCGGAGGATCCTACAGCAGGACAAGCCCAGGCTGATCGTCTCGGCCTACCATCGCAGCGGGGACATCGTGACCCTGCCCCGAGTGATCAAGGCCCTGAATCCGGATTACCGGATCGCCCTGCGGCAGCATCCGTCAATTCCGGCTTGGGATACCAACCTCTATGCCTGGTAGCGCGCGGGGGATTGAGCGTTTGGCCGGGGCTGGGCGGGTGGGGCAGTGGCTGGGGCGGAATTTTTGAAACCCTCAAAGCCCATCTTGCAAATCGTTACGAATATGGTATAATTGAACACGGGCCCTAGAATGTTATAAAAATGTTATTTTTCAGAATCTAATATCGACGAATGCCGACCGGAAGGGAGATGAAGGTCATGGCCAAAGAAGACATCAAAGTCATCGCGGAGAACCGCAAAGCCCGCCATGACTATTTCATTGAAGAAACCTACGAAGCCGGAATCGCTCTGACCGGCACAGAAGTCAAATCCTTAAGGGCCGGTAAGGTCAACCTGAAGGACTGCTACGCCCAGGTGATCAGCGGGGAGATGTTCGTGGAGCAGATGCACATCAGCCCCTATGAACAGGGCAACCGGTTCAATGTGGATCCCCTGCGTCCCCGCAAGCTGCTGATGCACAAGCGGGAGATCATGAAGCTTTACGGACAGGTCAAACAGGAAGGTCTGACCCTTGTGCCGTTGAAGCTGTATTTTTCCAAAGGAAAGGTCAAAGCCGAAATCGCCTTGTGCAAGGGCAAAAAGCTCTATGACAAGCGGGACGCCGAAGCCGCCAAGGATGCCAAGCGCGAAATGGCGCGGGCTTTCCGGGGCAAGGAATATTAAACCATGCAATTTTGCTAAACACTCTGGGACAAACCCGGTCCGCATATAAAGGGGGCGTACTGGTTTCGACGGGGGATGTGGTGGCAAGAGAAGCGAGCCGGGTTGGTGCCAGCCCGATAAAAAGGTACAAAAAAATAATTGCTAACGACAATTTAGCTTACGCTGCTTAATTGCAGCTAACTCCTTATCCTCTGAGTCTGCGGTGAGGAATAGGGAGACGATTAGCGGACTACCTTCAGCCAAGCTTCCCGTACGCTGAAGGGAAATTAACGGGGATAGCGAAGACGGATCCTGTCTATAGGAGTCGGCGGAGTGAAATTTAAATTATAGACTACGCTCGTAGATGCTCTTGTGGTCACTCTTTCGGACAGGGGTTCGATTCCCCTCGCCTCCACCACAAAATAACCGCGCTAGCATTAGCTTCGCGCGGTTTTCTCGTTTTAAAATAACACACTTTATAACACACTTTTTATCGGACTCTCGTTAATGGAACGATTTTTGATTTGTTGACCAAGATGTCTTGGAACAAGTTGTTGAGATCATCCGCGGTATCCTGCAGTTCTCCCTCGACTTCATGACCGTAGGTTCCGAAGGTATCCATATCCTCTGAATGGCCTATGATGGGCTTGAGCTGGCCCTCCTTGAGTTTCTTGGCAATCGAGACGAAGGTGTGCCTCAGTTCATAAAGGGTTGTGTGGGGAATTTTGTTGTGTTCGCAATAAACATTCCATCGCTTTTCATAGGTGCTCAAGTGCATTTCCCCAAAGAGATATTCACTTTCCAGTTCCAGCGCTCTTTGTGCGTTCAGGACTCCTATTGCTTTTTTTGTTAGAGCGAAGCGTCTCCTGGCATTTTGGTTTTTTCCGGAAGTGACCTCATTATAGACATTGATTGACCGATGCACGGTTAAGATGTTGCCTTTTATATCTTCTTTGTCGATCAAGCCCATCAATTCGCCCGGTCTTAAGCCCGTCAGCACTTGGAAACGGTATGCGTTGATAAATCGATCAGTGACTTCTTTGCCCCTCAGGCTGGTTTTATCGCTCCTAAAGAGGATGAGCATTTCATGGGGCTGCAGGATGTGCTTGTCGAGTTTCTTGGCCAAAGAGGGTATGTTGATGTCTTCAATGATCAGTTTTGTTGTGTTTTTCTTTCTGCAGAATTTCAAGAATGCAGCCAGACACGCTCTGATATTCTGAAGCGTTTTCCTGGATAGCTTGCCTCTATCGAATGCTGCATCGATAATGTCTTGAATATCCTGCTCAGTCAGTTTCCCGATTTTCCTTTTTCCGATCATGGGCTTGATCCAGTTCTTACCGAAGGATTCATATTTGAACCAATGACTTTTTGAAGTGGTTATCTTTAATCCATCAATAAACGCATCATAGAGATCTTCAACTTTCTTGTTCTGATCTTCGATATTATCGTCCAGCCAATCGTCAGCCATTGCATGACATTCTCTCTGACCCTTTTTGCCCCGGGTCGAAGAATAGAAGCTCCGGCGTTTACTGTCCTTCTGGACGTTGATCTGCCAGCGTTGATACTTTTCGTGCCAGACTGCTGTTGTGGTTCTTTTCGCCATAAATACCTCGCTTCCTAATACGGAGACTTAAACGACACGGTTCATTTGGATATCAATGAGGACCATGAAGTTCTAGTCTCGATTTATATGAGTACCTGTTAGGGCTGCCCATAAATGAATATATTATTCAATGTTATCAAGAAGCGAGTGCATTAGTGTAAATTGAGAACGATTATTTGAGTAATCTTGCAACATAGTATGCAAATAACAAAAAAATCGACGCTCCGATCGAGATAAAGATTTTTCCCAGTGCATTTGAAAATTTACGCTTGTTTTCAGGCGTTGCCTCAGCAATTTTCTTCAAACTTCCGTTGACCCTTAAGAAGAGACCCTCTTTATGAGAATCAAATGGATGCTGAAACATGCAAGAAAAATCAAAATGATGCATCATGAGACCCACTGCAAAAAAGGACAATGCAATAAAACCACTGAAAACAACTATAACAATTTCTGTATTGGTGGACACTCACAGCACCTCTCAAGATAAAAATGCATTAGTTCCTTCAAAGGTGGATAAGAATGAAAATCTAGGCACTGTCACAACATAATATTGAAATTATCGCCATTGTAAGTAGTGTATAAACACGTGCTCTGCTCATAACAATTTCGTAGTATCAGTCTATAAATCTATGGAAATTACATTTTACTAATCATTTCGATAGCCTTATCAATAGCATTATCTGGCTTTAAGCTAGTATTACTCTTATCAATTTCAATTAATTGTTCATATAACTTTTGGTTTTTTTTATAAATCAATTCGTTTTTCTTGTATTTTTTGGGTGACATGAAAGCGAAGTCGCTACGCTTATATGCGATATAGAGTACCACTGTAATTACCGTACTGTAAAAAACACTAAATAGAACAAATGAATAAAACCAATCCCAGGATGTTAATAGCATCACAATCGATATTACAGAAAAAATAATTGCAGTAAAAACTAAGACAAAAGGATTTCCTTTAAACAATATCATTTATAAATCCTCCATCAATATATTTTATTATTATTGAATTTTATAACTTAGTGAAAGCCGCTTTAGTTTGCTTGTTGTGTGCTTTATTGATATCTTGGTTCGTCGTATGAGTTGTAACTATTTCTTTCTTCTTTTCTGCTCAACGAATCTGATATAATTCAAGATCTCTTCATACTCTTCATCTGTTAGGTCTTTTAATTCTCCGGACAAGGCATTGCGTAATTCATTCTTATCAGGTTGTGTTGTTGGCTCCCTTTCTGGGGGGCCTTTTTTTGTTTCTTCATGGCCGAGAAGGTAATCGACTGTTACCTCCAAAATGTCGGCCAGGGCAGGAAGTAGATTGATATCTGGGTCTGTTCTGCCATTTTCCCATTGGCTAACAGCAGTTTGATGAACTTCTAATAATGCAGCGAGTTCACGCTGGGATAAACCCTTTGCTTTTCGTAACTCTCTAATCAAATGCACGACAATCACATCCTCAAACTAATAATAATAGCAATACTAATTAAATGCAAGATAAAGTTGGAAATAAAGTAGAAATACTATTGACAAGATTGCGAAGAGTGATTAACATAATAGAAAATCTATTAAAGAGGTGATTCAATATGAATGCTATTGCTTATCGAAGAGAGATTTCAGGACTTTCACAAAAAGACGTTGCTTTCCAACTTGGTGTAACCCAAGGTGCGGTTTCTCAATGGGAAAGCGAACTATCGACGCCGCAATTTGACAAACTCCCTGCCCTGGCAAAAATCTTCGGCTGCACGATCGATGAATTATTTGCAGCAGAAAGAAAGGAGGCATAAGAAGATGCGAACGATGTTGAAGAAACACCTTTACGCAAGAGAGATCGAACAGAAGGATTTGTGTAGAATACTTGGTCGGTCACAAACCTACATAACTCAGCGAATCAATGGAAAGCAACCATGGACTATTGATGAGATTTATGCAATCTGTGATTTTTCTGGGATACCTTATACAAGTATACCGGAATATTTTCCAAAGAAGACAGCAGCATAAATTATGATAGCCATTCAGGGAGTTAAGTTAATAGACAATCAATGTAAAACAAAAAAAGACAAAGAGATGTCGATCTCATTGTCTTCACTTAGGACATATATATTGGATTCCAAATGATTCAAGTAATCCTTAATTTCGCTTAACTACTAATACAGGTTATCTTTTGTTCATCACCATATGAGAACTTTAATGAAAGACCATAAATACATCAATATATAATATATGAAGATAAAAATCAAAAATAGAAGTAGCTTAGCAAAAAAGTTTTTCAACAAGTCTAGGTTTTCTTTTAAATTTCTATCTGCTTCTCTTGATAATTGGCCATTGTAATACCTATAAAATAGATCCCGACGTGGGAGATACAGGAGTTTTTTAAGCCTTTCATAATCTGTATCAATTTTATAGCAAATTCTTTCAAAAGTATCACTCTTATATTTTCCATTTTCCAGGCCTTTAGAAAAATCACGAATTGAACTAGTCAAATGAGGATCGACAAGGAGAAACTCTTCTTCGATTACTTCGTTAAGTTTTGTAGAGACGAATAATGCCTGATCATTATTGAGATCTTTATAAAGATAGGGCTCAACAATCTTGAACATCGGAAGATATGCGTTATATAACCTCTTACTAGCTGAATCCAGTTGTGTTTTATCTTTACCGAAGACTTTATTAACGATCGCTGTTAAAAAAATGGATAATGCAGCGGTTATTATCTCAACCATTATGAGCACCTCCTGATTTTCAAAAAGACAAAATGGTATACAATAATCAGGTGCAAAATGATAACTAACCAACAATAAGGAGGCAAGGGAAGTAATTACTTATTTAGTCTTTTATTATGCGCTTCTTTCCAGCCACAAACGATGCTACCTGCAGCGATATAGGAACATAAAATTAGAAAAACTGACCAGCCAAGGACATATGACATATTTATGGATTCTGTCAGATTTAGTACAGATAAAAGAACGATAAGCAACATAAGCAAGATTACGGGGACAACAAAAATAATAATGGTAAACAGAAGAGATTTTGTTTTATCACTCATTGGTTCAATTCTTGATTCATCATTTTTAGATAAACTACCTAAAAAAAAGCCAAGGCAAATGCCTATGAGAACAAGAAAAATTTTTTCATACTGAGGCAATTCGTTAGCCAATGTAAGTGCAGCAGATGCAGTTCCAAGAGCGGCAACAAATCCAGAAGCATACTTCTTCATAGGGACCTCCTGTTAAATAATGGATTCGGTATTTTTGCATTAGGTTTCATATGTGAAGCAAAACTTATGTATCTAAGTAGATAGAAATGTTAATAGGATTAGTATATCTATATAAGTTAGGAAATACAACCTAGTAAAGGAGGATAAGCATGAAAGATATCTATTGGATAAAGGTATCATCAGTATGGATTGGTGCGCTTCTGCTAGGATTGCTGATCGGCAGCATAGTCTTTGCGAGCTTGCAGATGGGTGAGATCAATAGGAGCCTTCGGATCATGGTTCAGCAGGATGCGAAAGCTACTTCCTTGATTCAAAGCTTGGTGGGAGGTGACCGGGAATGATCATACCAGAACTGATGCCTGTGCAAGTCCATTTTACAGACGGAACATCGCTAAGGTGCAACTTAAACCGTTGCTTTGATGTCGAAGGCTTCGGTCGTTGTCCTGTCGATGAATTGAGGCGTGGCGATGTGATCATCGATGGTCCGAAGTACAGGGAATGGAGAACAATACTGTCTGTGGATTTCGGGAATGAAAAAGCCGCCGAGCTGTTGACGCAGACTCGAGCGGCAGGAAACGTTGTCCAAGAAAAATATACTATTCCCGATGGTTGTTTGTCAAATGCTGGATAAAAAACAAAAGGGAATTTTAGACTAAGCCATACAGGTGACATAAACTTTTTTACGAGCAATCTTATGAATATATCCTGCTTTGATGCAGCGTTGCGAGGACTAATATTTTGACTAAAACGAAGCGGATAATAGGGACCTCAAAGGCTTGGTTATGAAAAGCGCTGATAAAAATGGAGGATATGTTATGAGTAAAGAAACGAATATCGTTAATCTTCGAGGATGGCTTGCTGAACGCAAAAAGAGTATCGGAGGCAGTGAAGCATCGGCCATCGTTGGATTGAATCCGTGGCTGACACCATACGCATTATGGGCGGACAAGACAGGCCGCATGCAGGACAAGCCGGACAACGAGGCAATGCGTCAAGGACGGGACCTGGAGCAATACGTTGCCGAACGTTTCATGGAAGCATCAGGCAAGAAGGTCAGACGGAAAACTCAAATGCTGCGAAATCCAGATTATCCTTTTGCTCATGCTAATATCGATCGATGGATCGTAGGCGAAAATGCCGGCCTTGAATGCAAGACGACGAGCATGATGAATCTTAAGCAATTCAGAAATGGGGAGTTTCCTGAAACATATTATTGCCAATGTGTCCACTATATGGCCATAACTGGAGCGGAGAAATGGTACTTAGCAGTACTGATACTCAACCAGGGATTCAACTGTTTCACCATCGTTCGGGACCAGAATGAGATCGATGCCCTGATGGAGGCTGAGAAGGACTTCTGGAAGTATGTCGAGACTGATACCCCGCCGCCATTGGATGGATCGTCAGTCACAACGGATGCGATCAATAGGATTTACCCGAACAGTCGGTTCAATGAAATCCCTATAGCACTTTATGGCCGGGAAAAAATCGTCGAGAGCTACTTGTCATTGAAAAAGCAGGCCAAGGCAATCGAAAGAGCAAAAGAAGAGTATGAGCAGATCCTCAAGCAAGATTTGCAGGAGAACGAATCAGGGGAATGCGGCATATACAGGATCAACTGGAAAACCCAAACGAGAAGGATTTTTGATGTTACTGCTTACGCAAATGATCATCCAAACATGTCATTGGAGGCCTATTTCAAAGCAACGAGCTTTAGAAAATTTGAAGTTAAGGAGCTGAAGTAAATGGTTGGACCTATACAAAAAGCTGCTGAAAGCAAGGCAGCCCTAGTTGAGAAAAAGAAGCCAACAGCCATGCAAGATTACATCAAATCCATGGAGAGGGAGATTGCCAAG